>FUFK010040804.1_pt1 | contig 49579 bp, 59 predicted proteins | sample 1021851 | NCBI WGS metagenome assembly FUFK01 (sample SAMEA51879418, study PRJEB19060) | metagenome | reverse complement strand
GGATTGATTCATCCAGTCCCTTGCTCGCATACGGTAAGCATCACGCTTTTCAGCCGACAAGTCGACTTGGGGCAGCGTGACCTTTACGGTTTGCTCTTTCTTTTTCTTCGTGCTCATGTTTTTTATCCTCCTTGTTTTCGAGTTGCCCGACTCATGGTTCGGGACAGACTACTGTAGGTAGTCCCTATATATAACATCTTCGGTATTTTCGCTCACACACAGGGATGCCACTCCCAAGCCGATGTCATGATGAAGGAAGCTTCAATCCGCAAAACTCGATGCAGAAGTTTTCGACGAGATTTCGTAAAACCTGGCCGTCTCACCAAAAGTGAGCGCCTTACTCATAGTAACGATCCCCACGCTATCCCACTCCCACACTTACAAAATCGACATCTATATATGCGCAGACCTACTACCATGTATTGAGGAGGAAACCCAAATGATAATGAACATAGAGTTGTGGAAAGACGATGAAGAAAGTATTAGACTAATTTTCGAGATCGAGTCGGGCGCATATTTGTGGCATGGTCATGTCCCAACACGACCCCAAGATTTCGATTGCGGATTTTTGTGGTTCAGTGATGGCGTCAAAATGATCGACGGAACAAACATGAGCCAATGGATATTCGGATTGAATTGAAGCCCTAAAACCACGTTGAGGAATAAAATAGAAAGTTATATATGCTACGACGCTATCAGTTAATCATGGCGGAAATATCCAAAATAACCCTGATGCCCGACGAAAAGACTTGCGTTTGCCACAACCCTGAATGTGGAAAGGTCGCCCACATCGACCATGCGCTCGCACCGAACAAAGACCAAAAAGCTCACTGGATTGTGTGCGATGATACCGACCATCACTTCTGTTCACCCGAATGCTATGAATCCACTTGGGACGATGCACTTCCGTTCTCATCCACTGTTTGTCCATGCGACCACTGCACCGAAATACATGATATGCTTGCACTCGAACTCTACTCCGTTCCTCACGGTGGCACTATCCCCAACGACAACCTCGGGCAATGCATTGTTGACGGAAAGGACTGCATTGTTTGTGAACGACGGGGAACAACTGTTGTCCCACACACCCGCTGTGCAACCGTCGGCCACCGACCATTGACTGTGTTTGACACACATTGCTGGCAATGCGAATCCGATGCAATCATCGCTGAAATCAAAGCGGATAGGTGATTACGCTGAACATNCACGTTATGGTTCAATATCGCTGCCAAAGGTGCGGTGAAATCTATCTCGCTTATCCGTTGAATCCCGTCTGCCCTCGCTGCGCACGTGGCGGTTGATTTAGACGGCTCACACACACACGAGTTGCCACTGGTCACTTCATGTCAAAATTTTCGATAAACCCACTCAAACTCGATGCGTAAGCTTTTTTGCAGATTTCGATAAGTGTGAGTGTGAAACTGAGAGTGAGCGGTATGCTCACATACCGTAGTGTGCGGTCAAACCGATCACTATTGAAATCCCACTTCAAACCTTTCTAAAGACGGTTAGTGTTTCATGGACTTTTGCCGTGTAGCCCATGCGATATGAGTTAGGTAGCATACGTCCTACGGGTGTGTTCTTTTTGCGGTTCATGATGACAACATCGAATATCACGAATCCAAGTGCTTTCATGATTCGTTGTGTTTCAAAGGTCAAATCATGGTATCGACCACCCTTTCGCCAATCACCCGTTGCAATGCAATATGTCGCCCCCTTTTGTGCTTTTTCCGCAAAGCGACTTAGAATGTGTTCATATTCGATTAGAAAGTTTTCCCAATCACGGCAATGGTCTAATCCATTGACATTGTTGTATCGCTCTAAATTCCAATATGGCGGGCATGTGATTAGGCCGTCATGGATGGGGACATCAACGACACGTGAGTCACCTTTGGTCAATTCGACATCATATTGTTCCTTTGCGTGGTCAATAGCATCATCACTCAAATCAAAGCCAACATATTCTTTGCCCTCATTCTTTACCGCATAGCCACGTTCACCCCATCCACCAAACGGGTCGACTATTAACTTAGAATCACGGCAAAACATTTCCGCACTCATAGTAGCGATTTCATGCGGGAAAGCCGAATATGCCTTAATTTTAGATAGTTTGATTCTACGCTCACTACCCCGCCTTTCCAAATCAATGACTGATATAGGGGTGATTTTTACGTTACACTTCACATTTTGGTTATGGTGATTTTTCGCCATACTATACCATATACGCCATCGCATATATAATTTTCTATTCTTTGAGCGATACGGCAGTTGAAAACTCGATGCTTCTTCGTTTTCTGGAATTTCGCTGTTAACTGCTCCGTTCACAGATTGTGAGCCACTACACTGTAAAAACGGTGCGAGATTTCGTCAAAAAGATTTCGTATATATCCCGCCCGCATCTATGTCTACGCCNACGTCGCCNNNCCCGACCGACGCCCCCGTCGCCATGCCGTCATTATATATGATCGCACCTAGTCATTGTGTGCGTCTTTCAATTCCAATATAATCCGATCACATTCGTCGTCATCGAATCCCTTTGCTTTGCATAGGTCACGGATCATGTCCCACCACGTCATCATTCATCACCGTCGTTGCATATTGAACATTCGCAAATGTAGGTTCGGCANGTGCATGGGTCGTCATGGTGTAGGTCGCAAATCATNGGNTTNTCACAATCGGGGCATACATGGACGTCAATCCAATTGTTGCCCCTAAAGTGATAGGTGCATACCAATAGGCGTTCATACGCCATCATGGTTTCTAATGCTACGTTGTAGCGTTGGGCGGTGTTGACGGCTTTGAAAGTCGTCGCTATTCGGTTTAGTCGGGTTGACATATTGGTGTCGGTTGCCGTCGTCGGGATGACGGCCCACCGATTCACCACGTCGGGGCGTTTCCTATCGCTAACGCCCCCCGTCCGTTGTGTCGGATTGTATTGTGTGTATGTTTGCTATCACCCCCCTTTCCCGATTGTCTATCGTTGTGTTTCCGTTCGTCGTCCTATTCAAACCAAATCCGATGGGTCAATTCCCATGTCGGCTAGCAATGCTAGGGCGTCGGCCTTTTTGGTTTCCAATGCCTTTGCATCGGCCTTTGCCTTTGCAATCATTGGGGCGGTCATGATGCGGTTTTCACCATCGCCGTCGACGATGACACCGTTGATGAAATCGTCGATGCGACCGATACGCACGTTTGCACGTGCGATGCGGTTGACGACGGATGCCGTTTGTTTCATCGACTTTTGAAAGTCAATGACGGCGGTCATCATGTCCTTTAGGGCGTTCATTTGCGTGTTTGTGATACCGACCGCCACAACGGACTTTTGCTTTCCGTTGTGGTATTTGGCCTTTGTATCGATATACACGCCGTCTAACACTTTGTCCACTTTGTTGACCGAATCGGACAACAATTGGGACATTGCGTCATACGTGGTTTTCATATCTTTGCGTATCTTTGGCATTTTGTTCACCTTTGATTGACGGGCGGTTGCCACCATCACGTGTTCCCCCTTTCCCGCCATGAATATAACTAATACGGCATACTATATAATATGTTCGGCCAAAAACGCAGCACGTAGGCCATGCTACTCGTCGCCAACCNACACANACAATTTTTNATTTTTTTTTNATTTTTTGCTATATATTTACAAAAAATAACAAAATATCCGAGTATTCAAATGGTCAAACACTCTATGTTTAANCATGCTGATTTGTGCNATATGNGCCTATCGAGGCGATACGTGGGGTGTGAAGGGTGCGGTGTGGGAAGCAGATACCATGTCGCTATACTATGAATTTCAATGTCTAGAGTGCGATTCTCTAGAAATCAATATAGTTCTACCCTCCGAAAGTGATGAATCTGCGGGTGTTGCTTGATGAGTTACCGCCCCATGATGAGCCCTTTGCTACTTTTGTTTCCATTGGGATTGATACTTTGGTTAAGTCGCCCGTCATCTGATCGAGTGCGTGTGCGAATGCCATTGTTGTATCGTTGTGTTTTCCAACATCAACGATATTCCCTCCTTTCCAAACGTGTGTATCTAGTTCGTCGAGGAGTAGGTTCACCATTCTCCGTGTTTCATCATTGCCATAAGGGAAACAAATCTTTTTCTGTTCAAACCATACCCGAACTCGATTCATTAGAGCCTGTTTTAGAGCCCGATTACTTACCTTGGATGGTTGATAATCAACCGTTATGCCCTTTTGTATGAGTAATGATTCAAACAAGCGTTGAAACCCAACGTCCTCAGCAGCCACCATACAATTGAATTTTCTAGTCCACTCCCCTATCATGTCTGCCTGACGGTCGGGAGGGAAGTCGTTACGTCGCCACATATTGACAAAGTGAACAAAACCTTCACTATCTTGCTTAAGGACAACCAATACCGAGTAGTCTTTACCCAAACCTTGCGACGGGTCAAAGCCGATGACATACTTTGACTCCCCATCATTCTCCCACTCGATGACCGCATTGACGTCCATATTTGCACGAGTATGTTCACGTTTGAATGCTTGTGCCTCATCATCGACTACTTTACACAAATACTCCTGCGTAAATGCTAGTTCTCCAATAGCCTTTCGTTGCTCCATTAGGAAAGATATAGGTCGTTGCTCCGCCCATAGGGCGATAGGTTCAACAGTTGGATCGGCTTTGTGTTCCTCCCAATTGGGAATCGCTGATGTTATCACACTTTTCCATGCCTCGTTTGACAACATTTCCGTGTGATATAGGTCTGTCATCGACATAGGTGTCCCAACAACGAACGTAGACGTTCCTGGTGATAGCATAGGGGTGATTTTCTTTCTAAACCAATGCCGTAGGGTATCGGGGGATTGGTCGCCCATATCATCTAATACGTCGTCAAAGACAATACGTGCGGGATGTTCACCACGAATCGCTGCACCTACACCCGTTGCACGAATCCATGCCCCGTTTGTAAAGCGGATTTCATATTTTCCACCACGCTTCGGGTCAATAAGATTTCTTAATTGTGGGTGTCGCTTCATATCATCCCTAATTTCTTCTAATCGACGTGAAGCCAAATCCTTTGATGCGGAGAATAACCATGTTGTGAAGGGTTTATCACGCCATTGTTCAAATAAACTCGACCACAATACCGCTACTCGTAGCGTTGTGCTTTTGCTGTGGTCACGTGGGGCAATGATACAAACTCGGTGAACGTGAACATCTCCCCTATTTAGGTATAGATTCATCCACTCACCAATATGCTTACCCCATGTGTAGCCTAACCACTCGTAAAAATACTTTGCGTCTTGCTTTGAACGCTTTAGGGATAGCGAGTTGTTTAGACTCCTTTTCATCGAACCACCCTCATAAACCCACAATATACCTGCTTTTTCCTTTTAGGACACCATACTTTGTGGCTACTTGATTGGGTCATGCAAGTTGTTTCATATCCGCAGTTGTTACACCGACGAAGTTTCTTTTTGCTCATCGAGTGGTTAGTCATTTTTATGCCTCACTGGGCTAAATAGACTTCCAATTAGTCCTAATTTCTTGTCGATAATGTGTGCAGCCAATCCTGCTTTTGCACAAGTATATCCTTCTCTGAAGTGGTATCGGTCATGTCCTGCCAATGATGGCAACTGAACAACCAAACCACCTTCTAATTCATGTATGGCTTGGTGGTGCAAATGCCCAGTGAACCATATGTGACTTTCAGTTTGGCCCCAAAGAACACGCTGTTCCTTTGACATTAGTGTAGGAAGCTTGTTTTTAGCGATTTTATCACCGTGAGTAAAGCCTAGCAAAGTGTTTCCGTATCGGGTATAGTGTCTTGGTTTGGGATCGAGTCGAACATCAACGTCATCAACATCCTCATATGCAGCGGAAAGATACAACATTAGTGCCAAAGCACTATGTCTGTCATGGTTTCCTGCCATAAAGACTACTTCAACGGGCGCAACTTGTCGCAAAACATCAATATGCTCACGTGCTAGTTGACAACCTGTGATTAAGATTTGTGCAGGACTACCGCAGGAATCCTGTGGTGTCCCACGTGTTGTTGTTCCAGCGTCGGTATCAACGTGAAACCAATCACTGCCCGTTGACAAAATGATTTTATCGGGTCGACCAGGCAACCATGATAGCAATTCTTCGGTTCTTTCCATAAGCCTTGAACGTGCTTCGTCAAAGTTATACGATTCACCAACCTCGTCAACCCACCCATGCTTACCCCAATGGAAGTCTGTGGGGGACATAACAACGGAAAATGCGTTGATGGAGTCTTTCATCTTTAATTTAGCAATGGTTTTCTTTGCTTTAGGGAGTTCCTTTAGGTGTGAGATGATGGTTTCTTCGAAGTGTCGCCACTTTGCAGCGTCATCTTGTATTTCCTTCCACTTTCGCTTTTCAAACTTCTTGTGCAAATCACGACGACGACGTAGGATAAGGTCATCAACCAATTCTTCTGTTTCATTTTCAACCATTTCCTCGTCGGTATAAGGATCCATGTCATGTGTCCAGCCATGTCGACGTCGATACTCGTCAAACCAATTTCTAGGAAAATTGAACTCACGTGCGATTTCATTGATTGTTGCAGCATTGCCCGACATATTGGAGTAGGCAGATTTCATTGCTCGGTGCATATCACCATCAACAACGACGTTTTCACCTGCAGCAATTAGGTATGTAACGTATGTGTCGGTTGAGTCGTTGTAAAAAACGCTAGTTGTTTCAGTGTTATGACTGATACTTTGACGTAGCGATGTGTTTTTCTTGTATCTTTCAATAGAACTTAGCCATGCTTTGAAGTTTTTTTGCGGATATAGCGTTGCTAGATGTTTTGCAAGGGAGGACATATTACCCCTTACGTTTAGGGGGAATCGTCCTATGTGTTCGTCAATTATGTCATTCGCATTGGTGTGCGGATTTATTTCCATTGATAAAGGGTTGTATGTTAAGGTCATAAAGTCTCGGTTTATTTTTTTTATTCATTTGTAAATGTATCTAAAGAAATAAACACAGCACAGGTCAAATGTTTTGTTTATTGTTTATTCTTTCTTATAGGGGTAAAGGAATATCCTTTTCGTTCCCAATGCTTAAGAAAAAATAAAGAATTGGCCAGTGGCTTTCAGCACATCGGTTTATTCATTTGTTGATTTTCAAAAGAATACAAATCGGTTGGTTCAAATACGCAAAGGCTTATTTGAACATCATGGCGAGGGAGTCGTTCATATCACGGATTTTCGGTCGAAAGACCGTGACAGCCGACGAAGATGGCATACCAAACGCTGTTAGTGGTCGTCCCGCATCCCCTACGGAGGTCTTTGGTTCGTTGTCCGACGTGCTAAAAAACACCGATGACCTAACCCGTTCATCACGTTCACGTTCAACCTATGACGATTATGACCAAACATTCGACCTTTACGATAGCATGGTCAAACTCGATCCCGAGTTGAATGGTGCTGTTCGTGCTGTTAGTCTAACGGCAAACAATTATCGCATCGACTATGACAATGCAAAGAATGAACGCATACGCAACGCCATTAGGCAATTGACGCATGACCTAGACTTTGATGACATCCTAATCAATGCTATACGCAATTTGATGGTTTATGGCAATGATATTAACAAAGTCGTAGGCAAAGCGGGTGTAGGAATCACAAAGGTTCAATCCCTTCCCGTAAAGCAAGTCACTATTATGGATAAAAGAGTCGACATACGTGAATTGACCTCTACGGGCTACACAGGACACATTACCGAAGATAACCCTGTTATGAAAGCCGAGTATTATTTGTTCCGTGAAAACAAAGTCGATACACAAGTGTTTCCAAAGGATGAGGTATGGCACATCCGTATTGATTACCGAAGCAATTGGTTTAGGGACAGACTAGGACGACACACCTATGGTATATGGGGTGCATCTCGCTTTTCGGCACTAAGACAACCAATCCGCTCCAAGTATAACACCGTCAACAATCGAATTGCTTTGGAGGACAGTTTGACAAAACAATATGTCACCATTGATATGAAAGCAGTTGAACACATAACCGATCCTGCCGAACAACGTGAGCGACTAAAGACAATCATGAATGATGTGGCAAAGATGCTCGAAACACTAGAGGGAGACCAAATCCCAATCCTACCCGATTATGTTCAAATTAACCACGTTGACCTACGCAACACAATCCCCGATTCGTCTATGTTGTTGGATAGCGTAAATGCCGATATAGCAGCCGTATTGCACGTCCCACGTGTAGCAGCGGGTCAAGAACGTGGTTCTACGTTTGCAGCCACATACAATGCAAACATATGGGCGGTATCGGCAATATCCCGCCTACAATCAATCGTCAAGGAATCGGTTCACAAGTTATTCAAAAAGCATTTGATGTTGTTGGGAATCCCCGTAAGTCACTCGGACATTCCCGAACTCATCTTTGAACCAATCGACGAGGAAACCCCGCTAAACTGTATGCGACGTGCAACCATTGGGTATGATTCTGGAGTTCTTTCGCTAGACCAAGCACTAAATATGCTAGGCATGGTCAACGATAATAAGGAACGAAAGGCATCCAACTCGTCAAAGGGGAATTTGCCCCGAGAAAACTCCCAACCAGGAACAACGGGAGAATGAGGTCAAATATAAGTCTGCAGGTGGTAATGTCAATGGGGAACAAATCGTTTAACGACAAGATGATGCTTCTAATCGGAGTGCCTATTGTTTTGGCATGGGTAGCCTTTGCTTGCCTTGTAATTTACTCAGGACTGCAAGACGACAAAGTAATCAATGACATTGACGGGTATGCTACACTTCTAGCAATCATTGGAGGTCCAGCCCTTTTGATTGTTACATCTATGTTGGAGTTGTGGAAGTCCGAACAACAAGGTGAAATCAACCTACACCCAGACCTTGTTATGCAAAACCAGCAAATTGCTAACCTACGTGCTGAACATGATCGCACTATGGCTATCAGCGCACAACAACATAGTCAACAAATGGATGCTGAAGAACGACGTGTCAAATTAGGCATTTTAGGAAATCCTAGCGAGGAGGAAGAATAATGCCAGACGTAAAGCCAGATGAAAAGCGGGCAGATTACATGGGCAGATGTATGGCAGATGCAAAAACAAAAGAAAAATACCCTAACCCAGCACAGCGTGTTGCAGTTTGCGCAGGTATTTACAAAGATGCACAAAAGAAACAAAAGAAGGCATCCGTTGACATTCCCCCTATGGTCGAGGTCGAGGCTCTACAATATGGTCGACCTGGAAAGAACGACCCAAGAAAGACACCCGCTAAACCTTCGGAACGTCGAAAGGGGTCAAAAAAGAATCCACCAGGTTCGGCAAAGAAACCAAACAAAAACATCAAAGTATCTCCCGAAACCCGAAAGCGACTTGCTAGTATGATGAGGGAGCACAACAAAAAAGGTAAAGGGTCAAAGGCCAGCATGGGTCGATTGCTAACTGTTTACCGACGTGGCGCAGGTGCATTTAGCACATCCCACGCACCCAACATGAGTCGAGGTGGTTGGGGTATTGCACGAGTAAAGGCTTTCCTATATCTCCTACGCAATGGTCGACCTTCAAATCCTAATTACAAACAAGACAATGACCTACTCCCAAAGTCACATCCACGTGCTAACGAGGAAGCACGTTTTGAACAAGGAATGCTAAATGCTATTGCTGCAACCGAAACACTAGAGGCTGCAGAATATCAAGGTAAAAAAGTCACAATCAACAAACCTTTCCGCACACCTGGTATGAAAAAGAAGTTTGCGGTATATGTTAAGAACCCAGCGGGCAAAGTCGTCATTGTTCGCTTTGGAGATCCAAACATGGAAATCAAGCGTGATGACCCTGACCGACGACGTAACTTCCGTTCCCGCCATCAGTGCGACACAAATCCTGGCCCCAAAACAAAGGCAAGGTATTGGTCATGCAAAATGTGGGAANGNGGAAAGTCTGTAACTGACTACACAAAAGGAAANTGATANTATGCCTGGAATGAAATACGATGATGACGATGAAGTCACAGCAATGATGAANAAATACACAAAGGTCTATGGCGAACTCGGTGATGACGATAAAGCCAAACTAAANGAACACTCTAAAATGCACACCCCTGAACACATGCAAATGATGATGGATTTGATGCGTAAAGGAATGTCTTTNGATGAAGCCCATGACCTTGCACAAAAGAAATACCCATCCCCGAAAAAGGAGATGAAAGGTATGATGCATTATGATGAAAAGAAAGCTGCTTGGCACATGAAGAAAGGTGCAAAGCCAGACTTCCTAGATATGGATAAAGACGGCGATAGAAAAGAGCCTATGACAAAAGCCCTAAAGGATAAGGAAAAGGCAAAGGCAAGTATTGAATATGTTTTCATGGAAACGTCTATTCAAGAAGTTGTTGCCGTAGTCCAAGCATCGGGTGAAACAAAACTGAAAATATCGGGTATTGCATTCCATGAAGGATTTAACAAAAACAAGTGGTCTATTACACGTGCGGGTGTTGAAAACGTCGTTAAGCAAATGATCGGTTCAGACCTTACACTAAACCATCCCCCTACAAAAGAAAAGGGAGTTGGATTTGTCCGAAACATGGACGGTGGCGTAAATGATGCCGTTGTTGGTGTTGTAACTGAAGCAAAGGTTGTTGACGTTGAGGGCGGGTATGAAGTCCACTACGTTGCCGAAGTTCTTCGTTCCGAATTATTCCCCGCATTGGAAAGCGGTTTGTGGACTCGTGGCGAATACGGAGTTAGCATTGGCGGGTGGGGAATCCCTATTTCGACTGCCGAAGATGGCGGTATGGTTTTCGAGGCCGATTTCAAATTTGACCACCTAGCAATCGTGCATAAGCCCGCTTATGAACGTGCAAGTATTGACACGGTTGAAAAGGTAAAGGCTGAAGATGAGTTCATATACCAGACCCAAGATACGACTGACAACGGTGATACGATGACGGAAGAAATCGAACAAATGGCAACCGAACTCGAAGAGCTTCGAAGCCAACTCATTCTAGCAAACGCAACAATTGACGACTACAACGCACGAGAGGCTGCAACGGCTGAAGAAGCACGTTTGGCACTCGTCCAAAAGGCAAGTGAACTCGGACTAAACGGTCATGACGACCTTTCAGCCGAAACACTCGAAAGCCTAATCGCATCTTGGGAAGCATCCCGACCAGAACCAGTGGTTATGGCCGAAGCAACCCCAGCAGCTGATGAAAGCGTTGAAGCATCCGAACCTGTTGTCGCTAGCGATTCACCAAAGAAGGTTGTCGCAAACTATCTCAACGGTTCAATGGTTGAAACCGACGCTGAAATTTACGGTCGTGTTTGGAACAGCATCGCACGAGCATACAACTCCAACTTTTCCTCCGATGGCGGAAAGGCATACACATTCGATGAAGCAATGGAGAAAGGCTTCATCAACACACAATGAGGTGAAAAAATATGGTAGCATTTGGAAGTACTGACCCACGAAACGCAACACTCAAAGATTCGGAAGTCGTTCGAGGTCTCGGACGTCTTTTGGTCAACGATGGAACAACGAACAAACTCGAAACATCCGACGCAACGGACATTTGCGTTGGTGTCTCCGCTGGTGAATCCAGCCGTGATGCCGACCATGTTTTTGAAACCACAGGTGCAACTGTTTCCTTTTTCCCTGTTGGTGGCGTTCTAATGGTTCAATCTGCTGTCAGTCAAACCTACACCACAGGATGTTTGGTTTATGTCGGTGCAAACGGACTAGCAACAGCAACAGCGGGATCTAACAAAGTTCTCGGAATCTATGTCGGTGAAGGTGAAGCAACCGACGGTAATCTCCTCGCTACGGCAAACGACGCAACATTGACGGAGGGTAACCTTATCCCTGTCAACACCGCAGGAGCTGCCACCGCTTGAGGGCAATAAATAAAAAATGGAGATGAAAAACATGGCAAACAAATCACTCGAAGAAATCCTAAACGTGCAAGCAGCTGACGGGCCATTTGGCACTGGTGACGCTGTTATCCAACAAGTAATGCGTGACTTCATTCAACTAGAGTCACTCCGTCTTGCAATCGCAACCAACCTAGTCGGTGTTCGTTCCGTCCCTTGGCTCGAATACAAGTGGTACACAGCTGGCGTAGGCACATTTTCCTACCCAATTGACGATGCTGCTGTCGTTGACCCAACAAAGGTTGGCACAGAATCCTACACGGTCAAACTCGAAAAGGGTCAAGGCCGAACCACTTTCCTCGATACCGTCAAACTACGTGGCGAATCTTTCGAGAACATGGATCGACAACAACTCGCTATCGCAAAGGGTCGTGCCGACAAGATTGACGAGCACATCCTCGACAAGCTCCTCGCTGGTGCTGGACAAACCCTCGCTGCAACAGGCGCTGGTTTCAAGGAAGCCGATGGTGACGCTGAACTCGACATCCTAAAGGGTGTTGACCTCATCTTTGAAAACGCACGTGTCAACGGAAACGAGGCACTAGCATTGGTTCTTCCTGCTAGCCACAAGTCCGCTATGAACAGCACAACCCTTTACGGAAACGTCGTTCAATCCCTTGCCGAGCGCCTTTCGGGTCAAATCAACCTCACAGTCTACTACACACGTGATAGCGACTTTGCATCCACAGCCCTTTTGATGGTTCCTGGTGCTGAAACCGCAGAACTCTTTACCTACAATGGCCCAGGTGTTACCGAAACCGAGTTGACCCGTATTCCTGGTGTTGGATTCGACTATTTGCTCACATCCTACATGGGCGTTGTCATCCACCAAAGCCAAGATGGTTCAGCTGCTGGTGTCACCAACCGAATCGTAAAGATTACTGGCATTTGAGGTGGTTTAACTGCCTACGCAAGTTGCTAAGCGTGAGGTCGAATCGCTCATCAAAGCGAAAGCCGAAGAACTCGGTGTCGACCTCGGCAATGCAGACCTTTCAACCTGCGAACCATACCTCGAATCTATCGAGGAGTTCGTTGTAAATCTAAAGCCAAAGAAGAGTGTGAAGAAGAATGGCAAGAAACAAGAAAGCNAGCCTGTTAAAGAAAGCGAATGATAAAGGAATCCCGACCTTCGGAAACCCTTCATCAGACGAATTAGAACATAGGATTGCCAATTGGTCTCCAGGCCAAGGATGGATCTTGCGTCGACTTTACCAAAAGTCTCTACCAGCATGGGCGGGTAATCCACCAACCGATAAGGTATTTTGGATTCCCAACGGATTCTATGCAAAGCGACTCATGGAAACAAAGCGTGTTGTCTTTATGGGTCGCAGTGATGCACCACCACGAGATTGTGTGGTGTTTGATGCATCAAAGGCTAACGAGGAGGAAGAATGATGGCAGTCACAACCGACAATATCCGTGATTTGCTAAACCGACCTCGTGGACTAAACAATGCTACTATCAACGAATACATTACAATGCGAACCGCTGAGGTCAACAAAAATGCACGAGGGACAGAATATCTAGCATCCGATAGTGCAAATGCAATCACAACCGACCTTAAGGAAACCGCTATCAAATCCCTCGTTTGTTTAGATTGNCTTGGTGTTCTAGTCAACACTATNCCATCNTACTATCCTGNCGATGAACAAAAGGCAGTCGATCAAAGATTTCAATATCAATTAAANGAGTTTAGAGANNGAAGTGAAAAATTGATGGCTATGGTTAGTGGTGTAGGGGGAACTGCATTTGCGGTTGACTCCACAAACACCCGTCAACCTACGGCTACAAATGAAACTGATGTAATTAGAAACTCGTTGCGTGAAACATCCCCATACGAGTGATATACATGGCAATTTTGGTTTTTACTGGCACTACTAGCAGTGACTCTACAGTTTTAACCAATTGGGTTATTGAAGGAACCTCAACAAATCCTACAAGTATTGCCACAACGGACACATTCAAATTTACTAGCCAGTCAACACAAGCCTGCACAATAAATCAGGCAACCGTTGGTTGTGTTGTGATAGATTCAACAATGGCACATCAAGTTACTTTTGCACAAACAACATTCAATACTGACGCTATGTTTTTTGGCGATGGTGCTCAAATTCATTTCGGTGCAGTGAACAATGTTGTGTTTAGCGGAAACCATTCATCACAAGCGGGTATGCCACANCAAGACCACAATGTAGTATTTGCTGGTAATGTTGTTTGGGGTTCTAATCGTCATGATACAGTGTTTCAACTCGATCCTGGAAGTTCAACGACATTCATATGCAACGGACAATTCCCTCGTGTAAAATTGATAGGCTCGGGTGCATTTAGTTTAAACCCCGCCTCGTCGGTTACTGGAACGCACACATCGGCTGAAATGATTACATTGGAAATCACGGCAAACATCACATTTACAAATACCTATTTGACGCTAGGAACGGCCAAGAAAGTCATCGAAATCACATCGGCTAATTATACCGCAGGAAAGCAATTTATTTGCCTAGCAACGACGCTGGACATGAAAAATGCGGTATTGCATTTGTATGCCGATAACAACCAATTTGTCCCCACATCTCACGACACAACAAACTTCGGGGGCGCATCATTTACTTGCGAATTAGGCGACGTGATTTTAGATGCAACAAGCCAAGAAAAGATTTACTTGGCAAATGGTAAAACACTTGTATGTGATTCGTTGGAGATAAAAAATACGGTTGTTCTTTTGGGTGGTGAACATCCTAATGCAGCGTCAATGATAAAGGTCGCTTCACGCCCTAAATTGCGAGGCACATGGAATTTCAAAGCGTTGGCCGAGGGATTCTATCAAAGCGTTGGTGCTGAACCTGAATTAGGTGGTGGGGGTGGTGGAAGCGGAACAGTTACATCCATTGCTACTTCCGCACCGATCACTGGAGGAACAATCACATCGACTGGAACAATTGGGATTAGTGCAGCAACAACAAGTGCAGCGGGTTCAATGTCTAGTGCTGACAAAACCAAATTAGATGGCATAGAAACAAACGCTGACGTAACGGACACCGCAAACGTAACCTCGGCAGGTGCTTTGATGGATAGCGAGGTTACAAATCTTGCAGAAGTTAAATCCTTTGCTTCGTCGGATTATGCCACCGCTGCTCAAGGTGCTTTGGCTGCAAGTGCCCTTCAGCCAACACAAGCACAAGGAGATAGATTTACTGCAACAACATCAACACCATTTTGGGGTGGTTCTGGCCCTCCCACTACAATTCAAGATGCTATTGATAGGCTAGCAGCATATACTGCCCAAGAGGTTGCTGCATTAGGTGGAGCACCACAAATCCCTTAAGGTGAAAATTATGGAAAACAAACGAATAGGAAAAATTGTTTATGCGCCCGTCGAACGGTGTTTTGCTAATATCTTGATAGAAGAAACACCTCACGGCTATAAGCTTTATAGGAGCGGGGAGCATAGGCATTTTACAGTTATACCTCACTCTATGGTCAGGTCGGTTGAATATAAAGGTGAATAATGTGGATATTGAATATATTGTGCTTGCTGTCGGTGTTCTTGCTGTTGCTTTTGAGAGAAGTTATCGACTATACTCTAAATACAAAGATGGAAAAATAGATTTGGATGACTTACAAGATATTGTTGAGGAAGCACAAGATATTGTGGACGACGCAAAGGAAGAACTCAAAGGTGAAAAGGGTGAGTAAAGAGCGTATAGATGATTTAGAGGATAGAGTTCGGCTACTAGAACAAGCCGTCTTTGAATTATCCACTATGGCAAAATATCTAAAATATGCAGCGATTGCCCTGTTTGCTTCACTCGGTGTAGACATTCAGGGGTCAATGCTATGATTGAATACGTTTATTGCGGTCACTGCTACTCTATTGATAGCAACAAACCCTTTGGGTTCTGCAATGATTGTTGGGAAGCGCATGGAAAACCACAGGTGGTGAAAGAATGACATATTACTGTTCAACAGCCGACGTAGGCTCACGTATTGGATTAGACAGCGCACAAAGAGTTCGTGCGTCAACCCGCATAACCAGTGCTATTCGACGTGCAACTATTGACATAGACCAGGAATTTAGACAATATGGTCGTGATGTCCCATCGAAGTCTATTGCCGAATCAACGGCCAACGGTGCAATATCGGCTGGTGCAACAACGATCACACTTGCCGATGCATCATCATTTTCATCGGCTGGCAATGGGAACATTGACGGTGATTCGTTTGTATGGACTGGTAAATCATCCAATGACCTAACGGGAGTAACGGGCGTTTCATTTGACCATCTAACTGGCGTCACCATTCAAGAAGGTGAATTTGCACACGTGCTGCGTGAAATATGTGCCGATTTAGGAGCTGCATACTACATGGAAGATGAAACCGTGTTTCAAACATCTATGGAGTTTGAAAAGGGCGGTATGCGGTCAAATGTTTTGCGCTCCCGAGCACTAGACAACCTCCGTAGGTTGGCACATCTCGGGAGTGTGGATTGATGGTTAGCGGAGTTCGTCGTTCGACTAAGGCATATTGGCGTCGAGGTGGCGCTGGTGGTTGGGACATTCGTGTAACGCAGGCTAGCGGTCATAGCAGTGGTCGACTACGTTGGAATGACTTTGAATTAAAAAACTTCCTTAACAATGTTGTCTATGATATGCCAAAGGAACTCGGTAAAGAGATTTTCTTACAGGCAAAAAAAGCACTAGATACCGTCAAGCATGAAGGTAACATGATGGGTAACAGTAGCGGAAACATATCATACAATCGAATAGCAAGAAGTCTAAAGGTCGAACAGATTGGCAAAGAGAGTGGATTCAATGTAATCCAAGGAGCACGTATTTTTCCTTACCCATTCAAAGGAGACAAAAGTGGGCCAATTGCCTCTAGGATGAAAGGCTATGATGTAACACTTCCATCCCTATACAATAGCCTAAAGGTTGCATGGGAATATGCACCAGTGTTTTATGCTACGGGCGCTGAAGTTAATCCGTCAAATCTTTTTACTCCTAACCCTACAAATAGTCGAAAGGAAAACTGGTTTAGGCCAAATGGCTTGTTTCCAGGTATTGGGACGGGTCGACGTTCACTAAGGGTCTATGATTACATTGCTATATTCGAGGAATTTATGGATACTGAGTTATCAAAGTCAATTCCCCGATTTATGAATAATTACATGAGCAGGTCGTCCACATTTAGGAAGGGGCCTCAAGGTATGAAAGGAGGGTATCGCTAATGGCTGTAGCAGATAAAGAGTCCTTTTGGCAACTGAGAACAAACGGTGGCGACCCTGCAACCGTATTGCATGGTGAATTGACCGCATGGGTAAAAACAGGTGTGGGTGGATCAGCAAGCGGTGGGGCATGGGTTGTCACAAATCAAACAATGTCTCACACACCAACAACCAACGCATACACCTTTTGGGCAGTCATCAAATACAACAGCATCCCCAATGATGACGAGGTTTTGGTAACACTAGATAACGCCACAAAGAAAGTCGAATTGAAATCAAACGGGACGGCTACGGGGCTAAANATTGTGGGTGCTACTACCGTCACCCTATCCGACCTAACTTTGACTACAGAACCTATGGTTATTCGCATTTCTTTGGATGCATCGGGGAATGTGAAGGTCTATCCCTATGACATTGACGAGGATGATGATGCAAACACCATTTCAAAGTCCCTTGTAGGCGCATCGGGCAGTTCCCGTAGTATTTCATGGGGAAACACAAATGGCAGTGTTCAATGGCTAAATGTGTTGGCTACTACGGATGGAGCGTTTTCACCCGACGAGTTTTCACAAAGCGACTTTACAAATGACACACTACTGCGTAGTGGTCTAAACATTATCGAGACGTTGAAGGCATCGGAACGACCATTCCTTAAAAATTTCGTTGACGACTCATCCATCGTTTATGGCTACGACCTAAGTTCAAACATGATTTCACGTATTGCCACTCCATCCGTTCACGTTGTCCTAAAGGCTTATCGAGCAAATGAAATACTGGCATTGGGTGGTCATCGACTAGATAACCAATATCAGGTTTTGATTTACATTACCACTCGTGCATCGAATTACAAAAACGCCTATCGGCTAGGACTCGATATTGCATCCGATGTGTTTGATGAGATAATGCTAGACCTTGGGTTGGATTTCAACACCGACTCGATCCTTTCCTACGATTTGACGCTGGACAACAAACTGGACAATGATGAAATCGTTTGTTTGCATCAATTACAGTTTGACATGATGCGACGTTCACATCTAAAGAGAAGATGAGTTCAAATAGACTGACCATAATAGAGAAATACAAGAGGCTTGGTATATATGGCTTACACAATCGGAACAGGCAATCGTGGAATCATAATGAAACAACAAACATCATTCGGAACAGTTGGGTCGGGAACGGCATTCTTCGGACTGATTGATGACGAATCATTTAACACACTTTTTGACGTCAGCGCACGAGCGGACATGACCCGCTATGGTGCAACCACTACAAAAACAGGAAAGAGATATTCNGAAGGTTCAATCAACATGGCGCTCGATGATTCGGGCTTTACTGCCCTTTTGCTAAAGGGTATTTTCCCAGCCGTCAGCACAACTGGATCTGGCCCATACACTCACGCTATGACGGAAATTACACACGACAATGGTCGAGCTGCTGCCCAATCATTCCCTGTTTACCACATCCTAATTCAACGTGATGAAAAGGAGCATTCCTATTCATCCATGAGCCTAAACCGTGTTGGTATTCAAGCAAACGTCGGTGAGTATGTTATGCTTTCCGCTGACTTTGTAGGAAAGGCGGAGGGCGAGGACAGCATTACTTCCCCAGCAAACCTTTCAAACGAAGGTGGTTCAACAGTTCCTGACGCTGGTGAACCAGTTCACTTCCAATCCGCAGCCGTTAACTTCAAGAACAACGGAACAGCATCAACCAACGTCCGAAGTGTTAGCCTAGACATTGGACTAAACCGTGACGTCGATGCTTCATTCTCTTTGGGAAGCGACACATGCGTCCGTGAAGCACCACCACAACTCCGTGAGATTACGGGTTCAATCGAATTTATTGCACCTATCCACTCGACGTCCGTTGACGAGCCACTTTACGGTGATATTATTGACGGTGGTGCAAACAGTCTTTTCGACCCATCGGGAACAGACCCTGCCATCACACTTACATTTACGGCATCATCCACAACCAGCCTAGTCCTAAAGATTTACAAAGTGCAGTGGGAAGCACCTACTAGCACCGTTTCGGGTCGTGACACACAATCATACTCCCTTAACTTTACCGCCCTCTTTGATGAAACCACAAACAAAAAGATGGCCGACCTTACTATCATTAACGACACCGCTAGTATTTGAGGTGATTAGATGAGCCACACAATTACCGACAAGTCCAAACTAACCGTTGTTCAGGTTAGTGGCGATATGTCAACAATTGATGCACAACTCCAAACATCGTTGCGAGGATCCGCCTTTGCTAACGGTGATAAAATTATTGACATCTCTATTGTCAAGAACAGGCACAACAACCGTGTTACGGCTTACGTCACATACGAAGACCAGTGAGATGATTTAATATAGCCAAAGGAGACTAAGAAAAAACAAGGGGACTAAAACATGCCTTATAACCGATACCTAAACAAAGTAATCCGAACCGCTCACCTACAGGATGATTCGGTAACAAACGCAAAGACTGCACACGGACTTCCTAAGTTCTTGACTTTCCTTTATGATTTTGCTGCACTAGGCGGTGCTGCTGGGTCTTTGACTATGACTGCCGAAGATGGCACAGCACAAACAATTCCTGGTAACGCAATCATTACCAACGCTTATGCTGAGGTCGAAACAGGCGTTACATCGGGTGGTTCGGCAACCGTAGCACTTGGAATCGTTGCTAACACCGATGCATTTGTTGGTGCAACCGCAAAGGGCAGTCTAGGTGCTGGTGTAGTCCTAAACACGGTAAATGACTTGCCACTAAAGTCAGCAGTTCCTTCAACTGTTCTCGCTACTATCGCAACTGCCGATTTGACGGCAGGTAAAATCCGACTCTATGTTGAATACATTGAAGGCCAAGCCTGAGGTGAATTGAATGAGTTGTGATGAACATACCATTGAAGAATGGACTGATAAAAACGGTGACGTCTACAGATTAGACCCAGACGCACCAGAGGGTGTAGTGCGCTACAACCTTGTCGAAAAGGCAAAGAAAAGCAAAGCAAAGAAGAGTGTGAAGAAAGATGCCAGTGCTAAAAAAGCAAATTGAATTAGACGACGGAACAAAAATCTGGGTGCGACAAGCGTCTGGACGGGAAAAGGTCAGAATCGAATCTATCCAAGCGAAAGCGGTTCGCAAGTGCCGTGAGTTTGGAGATCCTACAAAGTGGACAGAAGAACAAAGCAACGAGTTCCTAGACATTGTTGAAGCATTGGGTGGCGGTATCGAGCAACAAATGGAACAATGGCTACCTAAGTGCATCCTAGATGAAACAATCACTATTGACGATTTGAACTCGTTTGAAGCTCGTCGTGTATTAGCATTCGTTCGAGGCGACGAGGAGGATGGGGCAATCCCTTTGGGATCTTCCCCCGAGTAGCGCCATTGTTAGCCAGTGCTTTCAAAGGTGTAGTCCCTTCCGACCTCTACGAAAAATATCATGGGGTTGGAGGAAAGCATAGAATGGAACTCGACCTTGAAATTGCTAGTGAAATTTCACTTCAAATTAAAGAAGCAAGTCATAAAAATGCATCCGACTCGGATGGCATTTCTAGTCGAACAAAGGGCATGATTGCTCGTCGCAAACAAGCGAGGGTTAGTGCAGAAAAGGCTCGTATATCAGATGACGAGGCATATAAGATAGCCACAGGCCAGATTTAGATATGCGAGCATATATGGAGTAAGTAAGGGGGGTGTGCTATGGGTAAGGTTGGTGGCCCAAGAGTCTTTTTCGACGTTTTGGGAACATTCAATGCGCAGCGACTCCTAGCGGATAGTAGAGCTGCAACCACCGTTCTAGAGTCCGTTATTTTGGATTCGGTTGATTCTATTGTTCAGTCATTTGCGGGTATCGGACAAATGATTGGAAACCTTACTCGTGAGGTTGTTCCGCTTGGTGTAGCACTATCCGAGGCGACATTGGAGTTCGAGAAGTTTGCGGGGCGAGGAACCGAAGCTCTACAAGAAAGCATTATGAAAACGGGTGTAGCGTTTGGTTTAGCAGCCGACGATTCCCTACGTGCAGGTGCAAAAATGGCGCAGTTGTCGGCATTGATTGGTCAAGAATCAATCGACGTAGCAACCGAACTCGGTCAAAAATTCGCATTGATTGGTGGTATGAGCACCGACGAGGCTATGAAAGGTCTTATCAACCTACAGCAACAAACAAAATTCATGTATGGTGACATGGAGGAAGGTGCTTTCCGCCACCTCGATGCCGAAAACCAACGAGCCACCGTTTTAGGAAACACAATGGAAGTAATGGATCAGCTCAACACCGTTGAAAACACGTCCGTTGCTACAATGAAGCAATTGATTTTCATTATGAATCAATTCGCAGCACAAGCCCACATTACGGGCGAGTCTATTGCCGACATGGCAGCAATGTCTGCGGTTCTAGTAGAAGCGGGTGAGGAGCAGGGTAAAGCAGGTCGTGCTTTGCGTATGATTTATGCTCGGCTAGGTTCAAACATTAAAGACAACAACGACCTCCTAAAATCACATGGAGTTAACACACATGACGCCAATGGCGCATTGCGATCCCTTAGTGACATTCTAGAGGACATAAACAAGATATACCCCAACCTAACGGAGCAACAACGACAGAATCTTGTGCAGACCGTTGCAGGTAACGACCACTATGTTCGATTGGTCAAGTTGATTGAAAATCAGTCACGTGTTTCAGAACTAGCAGCGGGTGCTATGCAAGACCAGGCTACGGCACAAGAAGAAGTAAATCTAAGAACCGAAGATGCAGCGATTGCATACAAGGCTGCATTGGAACAACAAAAGTTAATCAAAGCACAGTTAGGTCAACAATTGCTTCCCGCAATGACCGCTGCCACCGAACGAACGAATCAGTTTAACGTAGCACTTGCAATGGTAATGGGTGGGAATGAAACCCTACAAAGGATAACAGCCTTTGTTATTCGGATGCAGCAATACGGTCAAATTTTTGGCACGTTTATGAATGCCTTCATGCAAATGAAGTCAGTCAACATTGCTATGGCAACTCATCAAACAATTCTAAGGGCAATCAATGGTGAAGAAATTGTCCGAACCGACAGTTATCGAAAGCAAGGACTCTTTTCTGGTATTACACTTGATAATCAAAAATTCATGGGGCATTTGGCAAAGAGTATAGCCATCAAAGAACATGAAATAGGTCTTACCAAAGAAAAGGTAAATGCTTTACAAGAAGAAGGTAACGTCTTGCGTGAGCAAGAAACACAAATTCTTGAAAAGGTAAAGGCACGTCAAGCCGAGCTTAACGCAATGAAAGTAACGGGCATGGCTCCAGATCAAATGGCTGCACAAATGAAATTAAATGCATTCCATTATGCATACACTCAACAATTGAAAATAGAGCAAGAATTACAAAAGACTGCTTTAGGAATGGTTCCTTACATTACCGCAGCCACTCATGGTCAAACCATGAACACTGAAAGCCTAATTGCTGCAATGAAAAAAGAGCATGTTGAAAAGGCTATTCTTTTTGCTAGAAACGAGGCATTGCTAGCACAACACGATGCACAGATGTTGTATAGTGGTAGAGCGCAAGGAAACAGAAAGGCTGAGATGAGGCTAACCCAAGAACAAGTAAAGGAATTATCTGCAGAAAACACAAAAATAATGGAAGGCCAAGTACTGAGGCAACAAAGAATTGCAATGTTTGAAGCGGGTTTGACTGCCCAACAAAGGGAGGCTATGGAGTTAGAACGTGCTCAACAACTCTATGATGAAAATAAATTTGCCGTCATGGAGCTTGGTTTGACATTGGAAGACTTAAGAAACCACACAATCCAAATGGATGCTGCACTCGAAATGCTAAATCAAGAATTAGCGGAAGGTGCTGTAATCCAAGACATTTATCATGCACAAACTCTAAAGAATTTGTATGCCGAACGAGCGCAAATGGAGGGTCGTCGTGTAAATACTGTTGAAATCAACCGAATGAATATGGCTATGACAAGGTTTAGTATGACATTGGGTATGGCATCTATGGCTTTAGGATTTTTAGGAGACGATCAGGATAGTGCTACTGCATCTATGGTTTTGATGACAGCAAGCATGGTTCCTGCTATGGTGCAAATGGGTGCTATGACAGTTCAAACGATGGGTATGGGTGCAGCAGCGGGTGGTGCAGCCGTGCAAATAACGGGAATGACGATGGCTATGAGTGCTTTGAAAATGGTTGCCTTTGGTGGTGTTTTATCAGTTATTACTGTTGGATTGGTCAAATTGTTTGGTGGTGCTAAAGATGCCAAAGATGAAGTCGATGATTTGAATATCTCGTTGGGAACAACACAAAACTTGCTATCCCAATTGACCGAAAAAGAGGCACAAAATTTGGAAGTCCCTGTTGATTTGATGGCCGAGTTTGGTGAAAATGTCGACATTACAACTGCTACATTCAAAGAATTAAGCGACATGATAACAGCGACCGAGGTCGCACAAAAAGAGTTAGCGGGCTTCCAAGCTCAATATGCTTCCGATGACCCAATGTTTGCTTTGTATCAGGACAGAATAAATGCACTTGATATATTTAGAAAGCAGGCTGGTCAAATGCGAAACATGAGGATCGGTGCTGAAGTATCTGCAATTGAATTTGACTATCCCGCTGATGAAGGAAAGGCACAGGCTGCACACATTTTTGCTCTTTTCGAGCATGATTTGCAAGGCCATTTCAATAATAACCCAATTGATGTGGCAGCACAAATAGATTTAGGCACAGCGACTGATATTGCACGAGCAAGAGGTTTAGGCGAATACAACATAGGGGATGACCCTATTATGCAAGCATTGGGTGCTCCAAGTGAAACTCATAGGTATGACCCTGATTCTGGATTTATCAGAACAAAGGAATTTAACGAGTTCATGGAAGAAGGCATTACACTAGCGGATTATGCTGCTAGAGTGTATGGCGGTGATTTACAAAAAGCAGTGGATGAATTAGGAATTTCGTATCACGACTTAACCCAAGAAACTAAGGCATTTTATGCTCAAACATATTTAGGATTGGAAGCTGCTGCATTAGGATTTTCGTTTGCTGCAGATAATTCATCGGATTTAACTGAAACAATAGGTGATGGATTTTCTACTGCCGAAGAAAAAATGAGGTCATTTGCCAATGCACGAGAGGAATTATTCTTTGGAGGCAAATCGTCATACATGAGTGGTGATATGATGAAACAAGTGGTGAACAAAGGTGTTGAAAACCTTTACTCAAATGTCGAATTGGTGATGACCAACAACTTTTATGGTCTTACCTTTGAACAAGCAGTATCAACGATTAGCGATAGCGTAGTAAGACAGTTAATTGATTCGGGAGTCCCGATGAACGAGACAACAGCGTAGTGATAGAATGACAAGAGATTTAAGTGACAAAAAGTATGTGGTGTGGCTAGCGGGCTACTATGATGACTTCGAGGCTAGCATTTGTATTCCCGATGATAAAAACGCAGCGAGCGATTTGTCATTTGACCATGAAAAGACTCATCATGGAAATACCGTAAATGGCGAGGCTCCATTGAATCCCATATTCCGACATTCAGTGATCGAACGTGATGAGGCTACGGGTAAATACACAACAACGGGTATGCAACGTCAGGCACACAACGAAGGAATCCACAAATACCTAACAAAAGACACTGTACGCCTTTCTGGGGGCGTTAATTGGGAAGGAAGGGCTACTACCCGCAGTCCACAGACTTATTTCCACAGCAACCGTGTTAATACGGGNATAACAAATACGGGTGTTACCACTGATGGTTATATGTGGGTCAACAATCCCCGTAGGACAGGTGCAAAATACTATTTTTACTCATCACGTGACGGTTCGTTTGGTCGAGATGCAATAAACATTTGGGATGATAGCAGTCAATCAAACACCGATGGAACAAATACCTTCAAAGTAAGAAAGGGAACATCAATGAGTCATGAAACAAATTCTGCCTCAGCATCAAACTTGTTACCAGCGTCTTTCAATTTTGGAGCACGAGCCGATACTAGCGGTGAACTTGTTGATTGGTGCAGGGCTGGATATTTACAATGGACTCGTATGAACATTGGTTGGGAAGAAAGACCTACTGGAAACACCGTAGAAGCATCAAAGGGCTATCGACAGTCCATAGGACAAACAATCACATCCCCATCGGGTAAGCCATTTATGCTTTGCGATGCTCGAGTAAAGGCATACAAGATTGATGACGGATTACCTGACGGGACTTTTGAATTAACTTTGCGTGATTCGGGCAGTTCAAAATTGCTTTGTGCTTACGATGGCACACTAAATGCTATTGGAGATAATGATACATTTCATATTCGATTAGCCCACCAGTCCTTTACCGACCAAGACCTAGCCGTTGGTCGTGCTGGGAATCTAAATCAACCAAAGTGGTCTTTGCAAGTAGGATTTTTGGCGGGAACAACCTCTGCATCGGCTACTGGTTTATCGAATACACCAGCGATTACACAAGAAATACCGATTAGTGCTTTGGCAGGTGGAGTTCATCATCACATCCATAAAGGAGCGGTTGCTGGACACAGTTCGCAATCAACAACATCGACGGCTACTGCTATGACCGATATTTGGGGAGACATTGACTTTGTTCTTGACTTTACAAATCAGCGATACACATGGTATATTGATGGGGTTGCACAAGACACAAATGTAGCATTTGCATCCCGACCTGGCGGTGGTGCATGGACTGCATCCGATTTTTATGGTTGGCAACTTAAATTAGAATCTGGGGCAATCGCAGGATATGTTGGTGCTGGTAATGGTGCAGGAACACCAACAGCATACATGAATTATTCATGGCAAGTGCTAACCATGATTGACCGTGTAGGGCTACTACATCCTGTGACCGATCACGTAAGTCGAACGAATGATGTGTTGGTTGAATCAATGCAAACCAAAATGGCTTCAAATAAATTGATGTCAGGTAACATGCAAATTATTGATGACAACAACCGATTGAACATTTACAAATTGCTAAGTGGTGCGTCTAGTGCCGAGTGGCTAGTTATGGTTTCACGCAATGGTGACGACCGAGTTATTGTTACGGGAACAATATCACGAATCCGTATTTCACAAGCACTTAAACAAGCAACAAGAGCCATTACAGTTGAATTTAGCGACCCCGCAAAGAACCTCGACCGACAACTTCCGATGTGGGAAATAGGACAAGGTGCATTAACGACAACGACTGATAGCATTGAACAACGTCGTGGTCTAGCGGAAAAACTGTCCGACATTCTATACTTTGGTGCAGCAAAATTGACTCTACGTGATGACAAAATTGGTTACATAACATCGGCCTACGAGGAGTTAAATGACCAACGCACATCCCTTTACTCTAGCCATCCAATTCAAATGTATAATGACGAAGACAATTTAGGCCCAAATTCTGTCGAGGATCAATGGACTGGTCGAAAGATTCTAGGATTTTCAAAGGGTGTTGATGATTCAGGCGGTGCGGGTAGCGAGGCTATGGGTGGCATGTTTGTTCATTGTGAAAGTGTAGGCGTTGGCCCAAATACACTGAACGGAACATCACACACAATTGGTGGTGGAAGTAAGTATGATGCAACTACAACAGCGGTCGAGGTTTGCCAAAAACCAGCAGCAAGACTGTTTTTTGGTGACGATACTGATACACCTAANCTAGCAAATTGTGGCGATACTATTCTTTTCACTGGCATTACACATTCCGCTGATGCTACAGTAGCATTTGCAAAAAGATATGTCGATGGAGGAACAAGTTACTATGCACTTTATCTTACACCAGGACATTCAGGAGTTCCTGCGGGAATAACTGGAAATACTATTGCGGTTCAAAACCCAACATCAAGTGAAATTGCAGATATGACTGCAGCACCCCATCCATATCTTACTAGGTCTGGGACAAATGACTATCCTATTTTTACTCGTGCTAGAATAGTTACTGTTACACACAATGCACAGTTAACGGTTAGCGGAACTCAATATGACGTTCTTTACACTGACGGTCTTTGGTCGGACATAACCGATGGCGATTCCTCGATAGCAACATCTAATGCAGCATTTTACACAAAGAATGGTGCAGGAAGCAATACACCATACGAGGTATCATATGGTCAAGGGACTTTATCGTCCGCAACGCTAGTATCTGGCAGTCCTTGGGATGAAGTGGCAAACCGTGTTAATCATGCGGTGTGGATGAAAGACCTTCCTAAGTCACTTTGGTTCAAAAAGATGTTTGGTCGCATCAAAGAATTGCCAGTGGATCTAGTCCAAACCCCATCATCACCTGAACGTGAAGCACTAACTACGTCTACTTTTACTGCAGGTTCGTCTACAACGGTTACAACCGATGTAACTCATACCAGTGCAGTAGCAACTGCAATTTTGGCTAGTGGGGTAGGTGAATTTCACAAGGCCGATGGTCAAGTCGATTCATTTTGCTTTAACGCTGTAGCAAATGTTAGTGGTAAAGTGCAACTTCAGGGCGTAAAATTTGCATCCTTAACCCATGCGATAGGCACAACCATCAAAATACGAGACATTGATGACGATTATAAGCATATTTGGGTTCTTTGGGCGGATATGCGAAACAGTGGTGAGGCAGATGCNGATGGAAGTACAAGGAAAAAGGATTTTGGGCTACTTTACCCAACCCCAGATAACTATTCAATATCCCTTCAATACACCGACCAGACCGATATTGACGGAAATGTAGTTAATTTTGTGTCACTTGCGGTAGGAAACGATTGTGATATTTGGGAAGTTGATTCAACAATCGAACCTTACACCGCAGGAACATGGTCAGCATTAGGATCAGACTCTTTATCACAAACACAATTCCAAAATTGGCAAAATAAGGCGGGTGCTTTCCTAATCATAGATTTTTCAAAGTTCTTCAATCTAAATACCGAAGCAAATGGCGGAAGAACTTCGCAAATATCGGGTGGTCGAACAACACTAGGCGACCTTGTATTAGACACCGAAGGTTTTCCAGCACTAATTGATGACTATTGGCAGGAAGCAGCTGCTACACCCGCTAATGCTGCATCGCCTATTTCATACCATCCAAATTGGTATAACTTTTTCAGTGCGGGGTCAAATTTGCGGTCAAATCAAGGCAGTGGGGCATCACAGCATAACATTCGTGCAGGTGATACNACCGTTGTTTTGGACGATACATCCGAGTTTCCGAATAAAGGAATTGGATTTATTGAATTAGAGCGTGAAAGCAACGCAAATACAAACGAGCGTAACATTTTGATTTACACTTGGACGGGCAACAATACATCGACAAACACATTAAGTGGTGTTTCAATAACAGATGTAGATGAAACAACAATGACGCAGGATGAAATGCTTGCCTTTGCACTAAACTCTTTGGCATTCAACACCACTTCGGGGTTATCAACAACTATTACAACTCCTATTCGCTACAATGACTCGATTAACAACATCAATGATGGATATGACAAAATTGTGTTTTATTCTGGTATGTCAGCACCACTTGCTTTGCGATTTATGATGCATTTAGATGGGTATGTTGAAGCACCAAACATCGGTTCATTTCACTATGACGAGATGTTACGCATAATTAGCGTTTTATCGTCGTCAGAACACCCTATGACGCAATTCTCTATGCCATTGGTATTCAACCACAAGAACGTACCTATTACACGCAGAATGACCACTACACAACAAGCGGTTAGTGGCAGTGTAAAGAAGTATGATTTGTCATCTGGATCGGTTCAAGATTGGGACACATATGGAGCATCTTTTGACGCAAGAGGAAAGTCGTTAATGTCTATTTTCCAGGAATTAAGTGACCTATCAAGAACGGGTCTTAACGGTGTAAATACAGTTTTCACATACACTACGGGACGTGATGGACGCATGGATTTCCGACCCGCATATAGCAGTGGATTTGCATTTACACGTGATAATTTGCAAGTATCAAGCATGAGCGGTTCACCGATTTCAAGTGTATCAAATGTTCGAGTCTACTATAATAATGGGGCGTCTTTTGTCGACCATCCTGCACCAACACTAGGTACTGAAAACCGATGGAAGGTCATCGAATTACCATCAATTCGTTCGCACCGTGAAGCACTTTCCATTGCACAGACAACCTATCAAAAAGCACAAACGCCATCGTTGAAGATAAAGGCACAATTTGTTACGCAGTTGTCCGAAACCAGCAAAATGCTATACGAGGCACGGCATGGCTACATTCTCGATCCCGCACATCGAACGGTTTGGCCAGAATTATGGAGTTCAAATATGGCAGCCACATGGACGTCATGGCATAATGGAATGCACTACTCGGGTGAACAAAATGCATTGGACGGAAACGTGTTAAGTGGTAATGAAACATCCCCTACGGCAACAACAGGAAACGTGTTAGGACAAGGAAGTTCTGGTGGCATGGCATCAGGACAAAGTAGCAGTTTTGAACCATATGCAACATACAAGTGGGTTGGCACAAAATCAATCACGGAGGCCGTCAAGATTGTTCACATACCAAAGGGAATGCCAAAGGTAAGTGATGCTAGCGGTGAAATGCTACGTGTTGGTATTTTGCTGGCTGATAACTATGCAGCGTCTGGTTCGCCAACGGAGGACGATGTAGAATTTTACTTGGCACTAATCGACCCCAACACAACCTATACAACGGCTACATCAGGGCATACAGGTGTTAGCACTGATCATCAAATTTTCAACGACGGCTATCATGCCCAGTCGTCTTTAAAATTCAAGCATAGCGGATTGCACGAGATAGAAATACCTAATGGTTATTGGGCTAGCGAAACGGGGAACGAGCGTATTATTGTATCAATCAATGCCGAATACCTACGAGCACTATTGCGTGTAAGAAATGGTGATTTGTCGAGTGGTACATACAAATACGCAAACGCCCATGATGTTGCTGGATTTAATACAACAAACGGTGGGTCAAATGTTCGAGAACAATCGCCATTCCCACTAGGACTACGCACCGAAGCATCCGTTCCTACGGGGACTGTTGCACCAATTTTCCATGCACCACGTTTGTCAATCGTTGACGACATTAACTTCTATCCATCGACCGTAGTATCATACACCGACGATCACTTGGGTATTTCAACGGCTACAAATTTTGTAATACAAGCGGTGGATTGGTCGGTCAACAGACAAGATACGGACAGCGTAACATTAACACTAGAACGTGACGAATCACGAGCCATTGGCAATTTAGCGTCATACATCATGCCCGAGGTTAGCAAAAGCCGAACGCCATCGACATCAAACGGAGACCAACAACAAAACCCGTCATCAGGAAATAATGGAGGCGGAAATGGAAGTAGTGGACTGATACCAACGGCATACCCACCACGACATGATGGAGGACAGGGAACAAACACTGCACCNTCATATGGNGGTGATGTTATTGGCGGAGGNACANNGCGNAACTTTNCNGGNGTNGGNGTTGGCGGNGGNTCGACNGGTGTNACAGGNCANCACTTTTCAAACAAGCCATTNGGNGTNAANAANACAACNNCNGANATGCTNGACCGTGTAAAAGGAAAGATGGATTTACAAAGNGANTTNGGGGGAAGTGATGGNGATTTTAGCATTTTGGGCAGTAAAAACAAAGGNNCAACAAGNCTAAGTCAATCNGCAATAGATGGNGTAAATGCTNTTCGNTCATCGTCNTCNGGTNCATTGATGTCNGAAGAAGGNGATGTATTGCCTGGTGCGGGNGTAGGCGATTTGACGGCNACACAGCCNATNCACAACGTATCTTACACAATTCCNGTTCCCGAAAANGTAGTNGGAAANCTNGTNGTNGTNGATGCNGTTGTATCNCTAGAAGAANNNGANGGNANTNCTAAAGTTGCGGTTGTCAAAACCACNNTAGANTGNGTTGAAACTGGTGAATCNTTGTCAGTTACTACGGGAATACCCTCCGATACACTAAATACNCAATTTNCACTAGGTTCAGTTAGCCTTGAAGGTGCNTCAACGGTCAANAACACAATNAAGGTGACGATTGAACGNCANGCGGGGAATGGNANTGACACAGCACTNGAAACATCACTGGTTTTGCACAATGTCCGTGTGCGATTTAACAGGGCTACAAATCCCGCCCGTTCAGGAACAAGCCGTATTCTTGGCTTCAAATCGAACGGNGTGAGAGGACTAAAGTGAATTTTCCAGTATTGCCCCTTTACTTGCTAGGAGGATTGGAAATTTTGTGGTGGATTGCAGTTTTTCTAGGGTTTAGGCGCTTTAGGAGTCGCCCCAAGAAAGACCCGCCTTCTTAATCATGCGAGCACGTTGCCTAGAAACACCATCGGTTTTCATTAACTCTTTTTGCGTAACTTTAGGATCGAGTATGGCTTTAATAGAACCAAATTTTTCNAGTAAGTTTGTGGCTACAAAGGGCGTAATTCCTTGAATCCCACATAACATACGAATGCGAGGGTCTTTTTCACTAANCATTCCCGAAANCACAAAAGGATTTTTCTGTTTTTTTGCAGCCATCATCATTTGTGCGTGATTTTGTGCTAGCCACGAAACGAAGTCGTCCATTGTTTCCAACTGCATAAATCGAATCTTTGGNTGACGNACNTGAAGTGTTTCTTTGAACGCTTTGATTGTTCTTTTCATACGCTCCATTTGAATCGCTAGGTCTCGACGGTTTGGTTTTCCCCGAACGTATGGTTTAAGTTGTGTGCCATAGACTACTAGAAAGGGAATGTCGAAGTGGTCTGCTAAATCAACCAATTGTGCATTGACCGTCCTCGAACGACCTTGACCTGTAATGCTTTGATATAGGTCATTGATTTCTTTTGCTTCGACACCCCAACCTACTTCGGGGATGATGTAGTCNCCAACGGGCAACCTATCTACTTGTGCTTGTCCTTTTTTGTCTATCTGATGATCTCCCATCAACATCAAGACTTTGTTTTTGACCTTGACGTTTTCACGGTCGTCAATGGTCAGCATGAATATATGTGTGGCGACCAGGNCTTTAAATCAATTGTCTATCATCAACGGCTTCTAGTGCGGACTCGGACTCCATTAGGTGTGCTTGGTCGATGATATTNCATACAACATGAACCTCATGGGAGAGGCAATAAGGGCATTGTTTTGATAGCGGTTGATTGTCCGCCCATTGCTTAGTACAATCCCAACACTCCACAACAAAGGTGTAGTCAGTCTTTATTGGCATTGATATGCAGTAGGGGGTCAATCTCTTTAAATTGATTGTATAGAAGTTTAAAATGTTCCGTCGTATTTCCAGCACTTACTTGCACACATATTCCGTGATGAAAACGCACGACAGGTAGGCGATTGTTTGTATTTCATGTTGGTACGAATACCAACACGTGTACGATACTCGTTGAAGTCACGCCAGGACAAGCCTTTGATGTAGTCAAATATCTTTGATTCAATTGCTTTCCAATCCTCGTCTGAAAGAATATCAGGATCGGAATACCAACGCAATTCTTCGGATAGAAACTGAACCAAGGCCAACCTCGTGAAGTGTGATGGGTTGTCTGATACAATGTGGTTTCCGATGCATGGCGGTATAGTAATATCGTCAGTNGTTTGGGTGTTNGCGGAGAAAGCCACAGAAACGCTTTCTGTGGNCTTTGTTTNNATTGGGTTATCATGCACCCACAAAACCAAATCAAACGATTCTCGGTTAATAGGAATGCCAAGAAACGGGCATAATTGAATATCCATCGGATGNTTAGGAATNTCATAGGATANTGGGTNATCAGCAAAAACATGCGGTTCAATAGGNACNGCCCATTTGCCTCGCTTTGGGTTGTATGTTCGAGGAATGCGGACAAGTTTCTCGGGAAGGCCAACGCCATCTAAAGTAGGAAGTCCTTTTGCCATTTCACGTTGATAGCGAATCAGGTGGTGTCGCCATTCGTGTCCTGTGACGGATCGCTTGAAGTATTGGTAGACGTGGAAGCCACGTCCTGTGGCAACAACCCGAATGTCTCCCACCAATCGCCTGATAAGTTGAGCAACATCCTCTTTGACCCTTTCAATGCCGTATTGTTCTGTTGTGTCAAAATCCCACCACGCTTTGTCAATGATTGCAGTTGTGTAGTCGTATCGCCAAGGTTTGTCATACTTCGTTGATGTAAAGGAATAAAGGGATGTGTAGATTGAAGTTTTACCGTTGAGTGTCTTGATGTAATCGCAAAAGGCTTGGTAGTCGGTGCATTGTTGTCTTTTCAATCCAATCTCACGAGGAAACGGTAACATATTCTTCATCTCCACAATCTAGGCACGTGACTAAAATAACTTCTTTGGGGTGGTCGCCTTCCTGCCCTGTTACAAGAGTCATATGTTCTTCGACACGGTTATGCGATGCACACCTATTACATGCAGTTACGGTTTGTTTCATCCTTGTTCCTCCTTTGTGGGGTCGTCGGCTAGACCCATCATCTCGGGCTCGCATTGCACCATGTAGGAGCAATACTGGCCACAGTAATAGTCATTCCATCGGATATTAAAATCTAGCGACTGAATGCCTTCTATTGTTCTGTCATATGCTTTCATAAAGGCATTGATACTTCGAGGATTGATACGCTCCATCCATGCAACACCAGAACGAATATCGGATTGAACAACGTGTTTGTTTTTCTTCGAACGAAAGTCATCAACCATCTTATACGCATCCTGTTGTGGGTTATAGTCGGGCGTGATGTAAAGGAAGTGGGTTGGCATCAATCCGCTATGGTGATGCAACAACTTAGTATAGAAACACAATTCACGTCGGGTTCTTCCAAGCTTTCCTGTTGACCAATTGCCCGTCTTGACTTCAACAAGCGCAATGTATTCATGTTCATTGCCTTCGTCATCGGTATGCCAAAAACGTAGGACACCATCGAGTGATCCTACAAGCATGACGTTGTGTTTGTCATCCAAAGCACTAATCTTTTCTTCACACATGATAACTTCATACTCGCCAAATTGTTTGCGTATTTGTTCGTCGAGACTTGCTAGCGTTTCATCCATAAACATATCAGTAATGTGCATATCCATGTCTTTCAGCATTTTGTATGCTTTTTTTCTTACTTTTTCCGCACCATCGGTTGTCAACACTGCCTCCGCAATCTTGTGGATGTTTGTGCCACGAATCATCTCGGGTGTTGCTGGTTCACGGATGTCAGGAAGTCCAATGTGTTGCCACCAATACTTACGGGGACAGGTGTTGTATAGCATAAACGACGACTTGCTGACACGCAGTAGGCCATCGGCGGTTGGGTTGTAACTGGTTTGGGTCATAATACCACATCACCACCAACACATATAAATATATCGTTGTAGGCACTCAAAGCCAACCAACATCGGAAATACCGTTTCTAGCGTTTAGCAAGGGTTGAATGTCCCATGACATCAATTCAAAGTACGGTCTTACTTTGTCGACAATAAACTTGTCAATCATCATTTCTTTACCAATGTTCGTTATGCCTTCAATGTCCGATGGGTCATCGAATGCAATGTATTCTCCCGATGCATCAATGGCCGACAGGAAACTACTACCCTTNCGATAGCCTTTACCTAGCACACGGTTAGCCCANGCTGCACCTCGNCGTGATTCNCCTAACACTTTGTAGTCATGCAAATCCTTNGATAGTCTTGCTTGAATGCATAGATCGGTTTCAGGTATTTNNCCAGACAAAATANCCTTTATCATNCCCTCCAAATANCCCATCAAATGANNNCCATCNTGNCCNNNCAAAACNGCCCAAATNGTTTTANCCATAACTTGCTTCATNATNGGTGGCAATCTGCTTTGTTTCATCTCGATNCCTTTGACGTATAATTCAGGGTCGTGAATCACGCCATCGGTGTATGTNACCGCACCTGCATATCGGTTNTTGGCTACAATAACCATAGACATGCAATACTTTTCAAACTCNGTTATGATAGGGTCTAGGTCTTTGTTTATNTGCTNCAAAGCACGTTCNGCATGTTCAATGCCATCACAGGTAACAAAGACAGAATCGGTGTGTCCGTAAATGACTGACATNCCATGCTTTNCACATTCTTCTTGCAAGCGGAATAGCGTTTGNCGTGANGTGTATGTAATCGCAGCTGCAACTTCGGGATGATACAAACCATATTTAGAATCACCCGCAGCACCATACATAGAAGCAACCAATGACTTTGTAGCAAACTGCATCGCATCCCAACGACGCTTTTCCCGTTCATCAGTTGCACGTCGCATCTTTNCTTTGTATTTGTTACGGAGGTTAGTCATCAAATCCATTTGTCGACCCAACAAACCTCGTTGTCCCTGTGCGAACCTAGAACCGTTGCCACAGTCTTTACCNACTANAACCCCACTACACAGCGTTTCCCAAGATATGTTGTGTAGGTTGACGTTGCTGTGATACATTGCCTTAATATCCATGATTGCCACCTTTTCATAGCGACCAGGCCGAGGATCCATGATGGATGCGCCCGAATACGGCACATATTCAAATTGTGCTCTTGATGGTATTTGTAGGTCAAACAGGGGGTCATTGATAGCCATGATTGTAAAGAGTTTGGTGACGAAAGGCGTTGCCCTGAAACTGCATTGAACAATGTGTTGAATAGCAAGATGGTGGTTGATTGCATTGACAGCATGGTCNATGTCGACCAGTAGGCGTGTGTCAATTAGATTGTATTCTAAATACTTGTTAATGTCGGTATAGTATGAATTATGTCCGTCTGGCAAATCGACCTTGCTTTCATTTAACATGATACGTGCTACGGTGTCCAGCTTTTTATCGGGCAATGCTCCATTCTTTATTTGCCACAACTTAGTCGCACACAGCATTAGGTCAACCACTAGGCGACCGCCAATGGGCTGAGCCCAATCCGACCAATCATGGGTAATGCGTTTAATACCTCTAGGGCATAGGTCTTTGGGGTCTAGGTCATTTGCCTGTAGTCTTTCAATCAAAACCCTAGTGTCGGCATTGACAACATTCCATCCAGTAAGTATGTCTGGGTCAAACGTGTTTAGTGTTTCAACGAAGTGAATTAGCATAGATGATTCGGAATCAAAAGAATAAGTATAGACATGATTGTGCGGAGCGAATACCCCTTCATCATCAATGGGGTCATGTGCTTCGTTTTTAAGATACCAAAGCAACATATTCTCGTTGTAACTATCATAGATTGAAATGACGGTAATCATCTCGGTGTCCGAGTCCCATTCCATGTCCCAATACCAGATGCGGTGGTTGTAATTGGGAATCGGTGCTAGCCTTGCTTTCAAGCGTTGCGAAAGAACTCGATCAACCCAAGGGACGTTGCATTCCCATGTCTTTTCAAAGCGATTCTTTAGCGAGCCTACTTGGTGTGGTGCGGACATTGTAACCTTTGTCAAGTCCTCGCCATAGACGCCTTTGTAGCCATCTTCCTTTGCGAGTGCATTAACATACTTTGCGTCTTTGGTTTCAAGAAAACCAAATGGTTTCCAGTTGTCGTCAACAATTGTTTTGACCTTGTTGTTTTCATCTCGCCATCGAATCCAGACCTTTGTGGATTCGTAGCCACCAATACGCTCGACTATCATAAATAATAGAATGCGACCGTCATATATAATAGTATGCTATGTTTCAGCGTCGACCCCTAGAACGGGTTGGAATGTCAAAACGCTTTAGCCAAGTGTAAATGGTCATGGGGGAAACATCGTATTCATCGGCAATATCCTGCATTGTGCGGGACTCGTCAATGTAGGCTTTAACAAGCCAATCACGATTCTTGTAATTCTTTTCTAGGTTGATCTTCTTGACCTTTACTTGAATGGTATAATCACCATCAACAAAGGTTGTAGTATCGTTTTCATTTTGTATGCTTACACTTTTTGTATCGCCATCTTCCGTCCTGTAGTGGATAAGTAGCAATTCGTCGTCTTCTAATTCTATCGACATATACATACCTACTTCGAGAAAGGTTATAATGGTATTTATTCAGGAAACATGCCAATCAGGCGTAAAATAGTCTGGCTTTGGTTCTTCTTGTCCGACAAGATGAAAGCCTTCAAAGCGACGGACTGATCGAAACTCATANACNTCNCCACACGTAGGGCATACNCCCNTCCAGTATTCTGCNGAATCGTCAAAGTCGGTTCGTTCAAACTCTAGTGTTGCTGTGCATTGCTTTCTAAATTCTCTAGGGGTTGCTATGAGAACCTCGATGTTAAGGCAATTCAAGAATTCTTCAACGATTGATGTTCCCACTACAACCACTCCCCTAGCGTTTGTTGCTTTGCTTCTACTAGGTCGATAATCCCTAACTCGGCAAGTTGTTCCTTTGACCCGTTGTAAAACACCAAAACATTCTGATGCATTTTGCCAATCTTGCGGTTGCGTTCAAATTGCTTTGCTACACGCAAGGCAAGTGTGCCGACCACATTTTGTAGGATGATTTCATTGTATAGTCTGAATCCATGAACCTGACAGGCATCAATGGTCTTTGATACAAAATTGCATAGGAAACCTTCTTTGTCCCGATAGTCTCCAACAACAATACAGACAAAGGTGTTTGGCTTCATTCTGGACATTGCTTTACCCATAATGTCTGCATATGCTTCATTGAACCTTTCCACAGACATATTTGAAATGTCATCGGGATGGTCGGAATACACTTCTAAATCGCCATATGGGGGACAGGTTAGCATAAAGTCAAAATCATCACCCAACTTAGGCAATTGTTTGGCCGAATCACCTTGCATCCAGTTACAACTTCCTTCGCCCTTCAATGTAGCATATTGTTCCCTATTGGCGTCGACTTGTTCTTGACGTAACTCGATGCCAACATAGTCATGTCCTAAATGCGAAGCAACAATGCCACGAACCGACCCTCCCGCAAATGGATCGAGAACCAAAGCGTTCTTGGGTGCAAACCACGTGTACAGCAATTCGCATAGGGCTGGGTCAAATATGGATGTGTCAGATTGTGTCGCTACTTGAACGTCATCGGTGTCCGTCATCCATTCTTGAATGTTGAATGCACGTGCAGAACGACCGACCTCGGACTTCAAACCCTTAGCAATCCACATACGCTTTCTATCCTGCCAACGACCCGTTGCTGTATTGATGATGGAGAAAGGATTATCCATGAACCGTTCTTGGAGTCCATGTGGATTCTTTGCCATAATATCAGAACCTTTACGTTGATATATAATAGTATCTCATCATAGAGGATTCCCGATTATAAGAACAAATAAATAAATCCCCAAACACGCAAACAGCGTTTGAATTATTCTTTCAGAAAGAATTGATAGTGTGGGGATGTCATCGAATACCGAAGAAACCCGTTTCTGTCGCCCAGAATCGCCCGTTTTGTCCGTCATGCTATCCACGCCCGCCGTCACAAAGAAACGCCCAGAATCACGCCAGAACGCCCGCCTGATATACCCAGCCAGCATTAGCCATCTCGATAACCATTCGGATTCCTTGATTCTCCTTCCTAAAGTCTAGGAAATGAATAACGACGTTGCCTCCCAATCCTTTCAAGACGTTTTCTAAACCACCGTTGAAATTCCAATCGAAGTCGGCATTATCAACACGGATGGTCAGGAAATCATCGTTCTCGCATGGGAAATCGACAATAGTAAAGCCTTTGATCTCAGTGCCGACACCAACACGGAATGTCTTTGTTTTGGAGTCAAATGCAATCTGGTATCGGTTGAATTTTTGTCCGTTCATGTTGTCACATCGAAGTGCTTCAAACAATTCGTTTGCACTAACAACCCAACTTACAAAGGGTTCTCGAACCGTTCCGTTCGCCATTTCATAACCACCAAACCAGTCGATAACATCATTGCCATCACGTTGCCAAATAAACTTCTTTGATAACTCTAATGACTTTTGTTGCCATGCATCAATGGTTTCTGTGGAGTGTGGAAATGCCATAGCCGATCCACTTGTCTTAAGAATGGTTCGTTTGTTGCCCGACCTAAATACAAGGTTGTCGCCTTCATGCTTAATCGAGACGGTTTGACCATGCATAGATAGAACACCCAACGCAGTATCAATGTCTGGGATTGGGATTTGTTCGTCGGCAAGACCACCTAGAAGTCCACATTCAAAGTTGGATAGGGAGGTTTTACCATCCCGAACCAACGATGTTGTTGTGCAGGTCGAATCACCATCGGCACGTAGCACACACGCCATGACTTGACTTTGTGCTTTGCCACTAATGAATTGTTCACGCTTTGTTCTGTTCAGCATACTTAGTAAATCGTTTTTCTTGAATTTCATCATATCACCTCTGGTTGAAAGAACCATTGTCGGTTGTCATCGAGTCTCGATACACGCATTTGTAATTCCTCGATTGCCTTTGACTGTTCACGGATAATCCTAGTCATCTTGGCATTATCCATAAACATCTCGTCTAGTAGTGCCGAAAGGACATCGCTAGAAACATCCTTCGGCGGGTCTAGGTTTAGGTCGTTGTCGCCTAAGTCATCAACATCTTCAATGGGTTCACCCCATTCATCACGTCGCACCAAATCACCACTTGAGGTCTGGTAGTCCGTTCCATGACACCTTTTTGTCTTGAATGTGTAGGATGTCGTGCGTTGAACCGACAAGCTCCATGCCACGCCCTTTCATTTCTTCAATGGTTGCTCGAACAACCCATTCGTTTTCATCAAGGGAATCGTCGCCAGAAACACCCGCAGCGTCATCTGCTTTTTTGCGGTATCGGGCTAGCCAAATCTGTTGGCTGACAATACGCTGTGTACCGTCAACCCAATCGACCTTTTCACCAATCTTCATTAGACCCTTTGAACCTCCGCCAACATCGACGTAGGTCTTGTGGTCTTTCAGATGGAAGGTAAAGAAAACCTTCTCTAGTGATAGACCGTGAACACGGTTGATAATGTCTCGGAACAAGCGNTTACGTTCACGCCATTCCTTTTGGTTGAAGCCATCACCATCTTCTTTGATAACGCCACGTCGGAGAAGGGATTCGGTCATAGCAAATTCACACCACTTCATGAATGTTGAACCACCATCAAAGATAAGTGCTGCATGATTGTCGGGATTTTCTTGGATGTCCTCCGAGATTAGATTGACGAACCAACCAACCTTGTCGATCAGTGCAGTCCAATTTGTTGTGTTGTCATCATTGAAGATAGATTCATCAGCCTCGTCATAGAGGGAAATAACATTGATGTTCTTAGCCTTTGGGTAAAGATGGGAAACCGTCTCCAAAGCCGAATTGTCAAAGTCAAGGATGGTGATTGTTTTCTTGGATTCAACACCTGCAAGGTCTAGGGCTAGACCCGTCTTGCATGTGTTTTCTTTGCCAACCAGTGCCATACGGACTGGTGTTCGGATTGCACGAGCCTTTTGCTTTTCTAGCATTGCTCGCATATGTTCTCGACCGAATGTTGGTCGTTCTGGTTCGGATGTTTTACTGCCCCAAGACATCAAGCATCCCAACCTACGGTTTCAACTTGTGTTGGTGCGATAGATTCAAAGACAAACCAGCCACTTACAGAAAGACGTGGTTCACCTTCGGAAGTCTTCCATACGCCACCTGTAACGATGATGGATGAACCGACGGCAAAGTCGATGAGATGTGTTTGTGCCTTTGGTATGCGAACCTCGATAGAAGGTGCGGTAAAGTCAACCAAGTCACCAACGACAAGTGTAGCGCCACCGTTTTCAAGAATGTCAATGTGGCCGACCTCACCGAGAACACCAACGGACATATCCCACCAGTTGTCTGCACCATTGTTGGCATCATAGTATGGTAGGAGATCGTTGAACGATTCGAGAACGGTTAGGTTTGGAATGTCAGTAATGAATCCTGCTTTGCCGTCGAATGGTGCTGATGGAAGCAATTCTGCGCAACCAGCATCTTCGGAGAAGGCCGAAACACCCTTCTTAGCGTAGGCACGACCGTTGCCAGTCTTTGGGCTAGGCTTTCCTGCTTTGACAGGAATCATACCTGGAACAAAGGTTGGTTGTTGAATCAATGCATCTTGGCCAGAAAACTTGACCTCGACCAATTGAACATCACCACCATCCATCGAACCCAAGAACAAGCATGTGCGTTCTGGTTCGCTTTGTGGACGTGCTCGACCATAGCGGTAATTCTCGTCACCCGACGGCCACTTTGGCATTTTGTTGTCAGCAACAAGATAGAAGTGTAGGTCGTGCGTTTCATTGTGCATAGTGTTGTTTGGCAACTCCGAAACGGTATCGGTCTTTGTGCCAGCAACAAACTCCGTCTTGTTCAACAATGACGGGTTAGCAGTGCGTGTGTAACCACCATTGCTGTCCGCATAGTAGGTAACGATAGAACCACCCTCGACGAGTTTGTCAATTGCTTCGGCATCCAATCCGTTTAGTGTCTTAGACATCTTGTTGTATGCCATCTTTGCCCAGTCCTTGTATGGTGGGCTAGCAACGAAAACACCTTTGAGTTCCACACAACCACTTGATGCGATTGCACGACTACGGGTAATCAATTGTCGGGCAGCGATGCGGATTGCTCGCTTTTGTTGGTCATCGGCACTGATACCAGCGGACGTCCATGCTTCCGCATTGGACGATACCACTTCGTCAATGTTCGATTGTAGGGCATTGATAGATACTCCTACTTGTTTGGCTACGTTTTCTAGGTCGGTTGTCATAACTTTTTCCTCCTGATTATCCGATGATAACGATAGGATATAAACATATCTTTTCACATCCTGCCGTTGCATAGATAGCGAACATATTCATGAACAGCAATGCTTTCACGCACTCCCGCTATGATGTCTCGTTCGGCCTGAACGGTTGCTTCTATAATTATCACTTTGGACTTTGTATTGGAGGGATTGTTCATGGCAAAATCAAAGATAGCCGAAACAATCTTACGGGCGGGTTGACTGGCATCAAGAATCATTTTTACACCGCCGTCCATATCCTTAGATGCGAATACGGACTTTAGGAATCGAACACAGTCAAAATCATTGACTGTCAAAGATAGTAGGAATCGTTCACGTTGACGTTCGTCAGGTTGTGATGCATAGGATTGTAAAGCACCAATGGAGTTGCGTAGATCGCCTTGGTGGGCTTTGGCAATGGTCTCCAATGCATGTTCATTTACATCGACACCCTCACGGCTGGCAACAATAGCAAGACGTCGCATGGCATCTTCNACGGGAATAGGTTTGAACGTGCGAACCTGACACCGTGATTGTAGCCACGAGGAAACACGTGTAATGTCATTGCATGTTAGNATGAAGTAGCATGATGCTTCTTCGATGACGCCCTTTAGTGCATCTTGGGCTTGAACCGTTAGTCGGTCTGCCTCATCAAGGAAAATGATTGCCTCAGTAAGGCCCATTCTTGATAAAGGGATAACATCTTCTTCGATAAATTCAATACCTCTTGTGCGCTTTGATGATGCATTGTAGCGATAGACCTCGTACCCTAATGCTTTGGCAAGGATGTAGGCTAGGGTTGTTTTACCTGTTCCAGGTTCGGGGGAATGGAAGATAAAATTCTGCATGGGTGCTTCGCCACTAACAATGGCTTTCATTTCATGCATGATGTGTTCTTGTCCGATAAACTCGGCTATTTCTTCGGGTCTGTATGTTTCCCACCAGATGTTTTTTGTATTCATGCGAAAGAATCACCCCTTGCATTTACTACACCACTAACCTCGACGGTGCGACCACATTCTGTGCATTCATACATACAGAAGTAGCGCAAAGAAATACCTACTTGTTGGTGATTACCTCGTGTCAGACTATGCGGTTCAATCTTTTCTAATTCTATGCTCGAATCCTGAGCATCCCACACACATTCAATACACGTCATTCCGTCAACTCCAATAATTCTTTTTGCATTGATGCTAGGCGTCGGAGGTCATGTCCCCCCAAAGGTGAATATGTCTCCGCATGCTCTAGGTCATCAATCGCACTTTGTAATTCTTCAATCCGTATCTCGGTGCAATGTTCACATAGAGCACCCATTTCAGGATCAGGACTTAGGCGTTCATCACATCTAGGACAATAGCAGTTACATCCGTCGGATTCGACGTGTCCGCAAATAAGTTTAGCATCAATCATCCAATCACCTTGTGTATTCGATGTGCGATAGTGTTTCCTGCTTGTGCGATACGGATAGCATTTTCTGGATTGCCATTTTGCTGTTCTAGTGCAATTTGGTTGATAACAGCGACTGCATCCATAGCAATCTTTGCCAACTCTACCTCCCTAGACGTTAGCAAACAATCCCTCCAAGCGATCTATTTCTTGTTGCATATCACGGATAATTGCTTCCGCTACGACAGGGTGTAGCAATTGAAATTTGCGACCACAATTGACGCATTGAAGGTATTCGTTTCCGCCATCAACAATCTTCTTCAAACCTCCATGCTTTTGGTTGTAGTTATGTGGGTTGCCCCAAGACAAGTGACCAATGGTATCACCGTGTTCGCATACCGCTCCGCACTTAACACATACGCTATCGACGTGCCTAACCTTCCAATCATGTTTGCATGGAGGCTTTGGAGGTGTAAAAGTAATAGGTTCTCCGTCCTTGTCAACGAAAATCATGTTCATTCCTCGTCATCTTGGGTTGGGTGGATGTGTAGGTAAAATTCTTCCAATGTCATGTGTGGCTCTTTGTTTGGTGGAACAACGGTCTGNGGTATCGGACACATGATGTCAATGCTACGCTTCAAATGTGCGGTTTCATCATCCCATGCAGCGAAGCCTGGATAGATAGATATAACCGCTTCGTAAAGTCGGTGTGGGTCGGTAATGACAGCCATTTCGGCATCTAGGNNATCACTCGTCANNTTCAGGTTGTGAAAANCAAACCCAAAATCCTTGTGATGGTACTTCGGCATCATTTTCTTCTACCAGTGCTCGCCACCGACCAATCGAAATCCAACCATCTAAAACAGCAAGTGAAAGGTCAACTTCACGTGCTAGATGGGCGTCTATGTGCATGGCTTGGGCTATGTGTTCTGCGTGTGGGGTCATTCTAAATCTCTCCTTTGTTGTTGTTGTGCTTCTTGTTTAAGCAAGTTATCCTTGATGGATTCGCATTGGACGCAAACATGATCTCCATTGACGAAGGTTACCCATCGACATGCTTTACAAACGGCAATGTGCAGTTCAGGCGTCATTGTCTAGCCCCCATATTTCTGGGTTATGCACACTTTGGTATGCACAGTAATTGATTAGAAATCCCGTCAAATCATAGATGATGCGTCGTTCACGAGAACCTTCCATCTCGTGCGGTTTTAGGCACATCAACTTGTGAAGGCGGTCGTCAATGCGAATACGCAATTGGTCTGCCGTATTGGCAGAAGATAGAATGCAAATAGGTCTGAACACCGATGAATCATATTGCTCGTGCTTTTTAAGTAGCATATCCCCGATGTGTTGAACAACATCCTTTACAGTTTGAGGCCATGATAGATGTTCGTTTTTAACGAAGTCGTCGAAGTCTTCGTCGGTGATTTTGAATCGGTCGTCCATAAATCAACGTGTGTGATGTTAATATATAATAGTAACGTATCATTCACTGCTATAACATTGAAAGCACTTTCCGCCTGAATCAAACGGTGGTCGCAACCTTTCNCTAGCACAAGTATGGCATCGCATCTTTCCGAACGATTCCAATTCATCCTTAGTCACTATCCCGATAGGCATTGTCAACACTAGGTCTTGGTATGAATCAATAAGTACTCTATCGACATCGAACAATGTATGTTTGGTCGAGGATCCTGTTTGCGTATGAACCATCGTTTTACCAACCTTAACTATTTGACAATTCTTCTGCATGATAGATGAAAGGGAATGTTCCGTAGGTTCTTTAAGCAAGCGGTAGTGTGATTTTAGATGGTCAAACATCTGTCCCTTAGTCATTGAACCATTGTGAAACAATGTTTCGAGAACTAGCCGACGTATCTCTTTATTACGCACCGTTTAAATAATAAAATAGAGAATGGTTTTAACTATACCTCCATAAACATGGATGATTCAAACGTATCGGGTGGAGTAGTATCTAGTGCTTGATCCTCCTCGGGTTCTTTCACAACGTAAAAACAATCTTCTACTAGCATATACACAAACCCTAGCAAAAGCCAGATAAATGTGATAATGAATGCTTCCCAATTTATCATAGCCACTGAGTAGTAGCCTCTTTGCGTTTGCCTTTAATATATTCGGTTGGTGTATCTTCGCTGGTTCTAACATCGTTGCGTATGTCAATATCTAATCCCGATAACAACTCCCAGTATGTATCTGTATCACGTATGAATGTGGGGGGAATGTTCTCTTTGTCCTTTGCTTTACGGCTAGGCCAACGTGGATTCTTACCGTCTGGTTCGACGCAGAACGCCATGATTGACCATGCGTATTCATCTGGTAGCGTAAAGGCAACATCGGCCAACAAACGCCATTTCTGGACGTTCTGTGGCCTATTGGTTTCCAGCCATGTCAATGCCAACGGTATAGGCATTTTACAATCCTTTAGGAGTTTGAATACATATTGTCTGTCCTGAAAGCGGAACATGGCCTGTAATGCTTTGTCATAAATAGCATATTGACTGCCTTGCTTTAGTGATACGTCGATGATAACTTTTTCTTCAAACGCTTTTGTCATCTTGGGTAATTTATCCATGACAATGACCAATCGGTTCTGAACATGGGGTATCCAGTATTCAATGTCCTTTTGCTTTGCACCATTCCAGTAAGAAATGTAGGTCATATTCTCGGCATCGGGAAGCAATTCAATGCCACGCATGACGACAACATCTTCACCCCACTCGCCCTTTCTGTAGTCGGCTGTTAGTATGATTACACCCATCATGTCACCGCCCAGATAGCCCAATCAATAACACGCTTCATCGCACTTGAAGAAATTGAAAATGCATCGGCAACCGATTTGTTTGTTACTGCAAAGCGACCAACATACAATTGATAGCCACCNAAAGTCAATTGAATACTGACACCTTCTTTAGTCATAGCCTTCCATAGATCAGGAATATCTGTTTCACGGACACCCGAATGAAACAACCGTTTCTTTTGCTTTAGCCAGTATTCAATGTTATCTTTGGTCATGCTTCAAAACCCCAATCCTCGTCCTTTGTATAGTCAATAACATGCGTAGGCTCTTTTAGAGCAGCCATGCGTAACTCGATGTCATCGAGCAACTTTGGTTCGGTTGCAAGAACATCAACCAAAATACCCATGATTGAATCAACCCTGTTTTGTGCTAGTAGCAATTGACTGTCAACACCAATCTCCTTTTTCAATTGGCCGATTAGACGTAGCGATTGATTAGCCTGACCCACTAGACGTGCAGCATCCCCAACCCATTCGGTCGTGATGCCTTCTATGTCCTTACGTTCTTCTAATTCTTCAATCCACCCAACAAGTTTCTGGGCAATTGATTCCGCAACGGATAGGGTGCTGATTGTTTCATGTCGCTTTTCCTCGATCCATGCAGCCTCGGTGTGATTGTATTCACGACAATTATCCATGTGGTCCTGTGCCGTTCCATGAGGCCAGCGATTAGCAATGTCGATGTGCATAGTAGTAAGGGTTTCCATTAGCAATTGGGATTCATAGCGCAATCTTAGAGGATGGGCGCACATAGGACATGCCGATTCATCTGGATTTAGAACCCACGCCAAAGTGCGTTCAACAGTCTCATCGTCGGTATTGTTGTACCGTTCCATAATCTCTTTATAACTACGCATTTTCCTCATCCTCCCACATTTCACATAATCGCCAAACCGAAAGTGCTTTGTTAGTAGAAGCCTTAGTATTGCCTTCCTTTACCAACGCAATTGTTTCATAGAGCCGTGATAGAATTTGCGTCTGTGTTATAGACATGGGTTGTGGTGGTTGCCATCCGATTCTCATTGTTTGACCTCCGCACCGCCCCAAATAATCTTCTTGTTGATTTGTGTTTCTTGAACCTCGATGGCTGGTTCATGGCCGATACGGCACATGATACCTTTGCGACCTCGACCTTCTTTCTTTGGAATAAATTCATAATACCAAGGCTGACCCGATAGGTTTTCTTCCATCCAACGCTTTGCAGCCTGATAGTCGTTGGTAACAATGCGTTCAACCTCTTTGAGTAACGTAGACTTTGGAATGTCCTGACCCCAAAAGGTGTCTTTGATTAGCGTTAGGTCTGCATCCATGACGTTACGGCGCATACCAAGTGATGACTCTAGCAACATGACAAGTCCTGGCGTCAATTGAACATCTAGGTATGTATTGCCCTTGTATTCGGGCAACATCATGGTGTAGCCAATAGCAAGTCGTCGGAATAGGTCTGATTCAAAGGAACGAACCTCTGGGCGTTCTAGCCATTCCTCTAGGCGTTCATCGAATAGAATACCTGTAGGGGGAGCAAGCATGACCTCCATTTGGCGGTCAACAAACCACTTGCGAATGACCATGTTCTTTTCTGCTAGTCGTGCTCGGTCATCGTTGGTCATTTGTGCTTGTTTGCGTTGCGCCCGTTTGTATTGTAACTCTTTGGCGGGATTCATGTCGATGTCGATGATGAACATACGTCGGTCAAGACCTGATTCCAATTCAAATCGTGCTGGTTGTGTGCCAGCCCATAGTGTGTAAAGCGTGGTGTATTTGACCCAACCCGACTTCAATGCTTTCATGACACGGCCATTGTCGGTAGAAGTTAGCAATTGGTTTTTCATGTCAATCGAATGGTCTTTCTTGCCAGCATCAGAAACCGATGAAAATTCTTCGAAGCCTAAGAAACCACCACACAATTCACGTGCCAAAGGTCGACCTGTGATTGCACCGTCCTCGTCAACCGAACCGAACATACCAGCCTCGGTGATCGAGTTTGGCCCCATCATTGTTCTAAACCCAACGCCATTGAATGCCTCTTTGTTGAATAGCAAACCGTTGTGTTCTGCAAGAAACAATTGGATTAGGATAGACTTACCCGAACCCTTGTCGCCACGCATTAGGATGTGAATGCGGGTGTCTGCAAGTCGAGACATTGGGGTATAGACGGGGTGCAAGTCATGACGCAACGGGCAATCATGGATAGCAAAGTCTCCATCGTTCAATTTTTCTGGGTCAAAGTCGCAATGCGAACATTTGTTGATACTGTTGAAGAGATGAGCACCGATACTGCAAATGAATATCGGAATCTTGTCGGCTACATCGACAAAGAAGTTTTCTTCAGCGTATTGGGCTACGAGGTCGAATATATCGTTGTTGGAACTCATGTGTATCACCTGTGTTCCCCGTATGTTTGTTGTCATTCATTCTTGCTTATCATTTGTTTGTGTTTTTTCCTTGTTAGGTTTAGTGGGGGAATCGGATTGTGTAGCAATTCGGGCTTCGACTTGCTCACGTATAAACATAGGATATTTAGAATACTTAAAGCCTAGTGATACACCTGTCGACACCTTTTGATGTAGTGTGTCAACAACTTGGTACTCGGGAACAATATCCCAAATACGCATTCGGTAACTGTTGCGTGTGCCTTTGGTTGTTTCATAGTGTGGCACTGCTAGAAACATAGGGTGCTTAGCAAACAACTGAGATGCTATGCGATTGGATGGCACACGAACACCTTCAAAGTGTGTGGCAATGAAGTCTGATATGACATGAGTAGTAGCACATCCGTTTTCTTGAATGAAACGATAGGCCAGCGTAATGTAGCGTTGGTTGCCCGTTTCATGATAGCCCATGAAATCAGATAATCGGCCATGACATATAAATATATCCTGAAACATAATTCTTTTGATTCTTTTGAGAATCGGCAAAAGAATTAAACGGATGACAGAAAGCCTATGGGGGGAATTGTTTTCTTCTTTCATTAAGATGTAATAGATAAGATACAAGATACCATCTCCCCTTTAAACCCTATAAGAAATAATAAATAATTAGCAAAAACGTGGTACTGCGTGGCATTTTTTCTTTTTTATACTTACAAATTATTCAAAATAATAATGAATGGATTCGTCCTCGAAAACCGAAATAAATGACTTAGCATTGAAATTGTAAAATTCTCGATACATCTTGATTGGGTTGTCTCCCCAAGTAGCAATGTATTTTGCGTTGTCATTGAATAGATCCTCCGCTTCTGGGGTTTCTTTAAGTCTATCGACGACATACATTAACATCATTACAGTTACATCATACAAGTATTTTTGCTCGTTTACGGCATTGGCAAAGTCTAGCGGTCTTGGATATGATGTAACAACTATCTTGTATTCATCCCCGCAGACTAATCGGTTAAAGTAACAAACCTTTCCGTTTGGAAGTAAAGCAATTTCCCAGATATGACGCCATCCTTCGTTCCCAATAATATCACGCTGAATCATAACCGATGGAAGATTTCTTATTTTTCCGTCGAATTTGATAGGCATAACTCCAAAGGTTCTATCTGTAAATTTATCTGATTC
>FUFK010069407.1_pt1 | contig 49581 bp, 51 predicted proteins | sample 1021851 | NCBI WGS metagenome assembly FUFK01 (sample SAMEA51879418, study PRJEB19060) | metagenome | reverse complement strand
AACGAGCGACAACACAGCAAGCTAGCGTACTACATGAACGCATACACAAAGATGATGTGGCGATCAGAGAAGAGGGGTGAATTGCGCCATCAGATGGGGCAGAAGGGATACCAGCCGCTACCTCATAATATTGGAGGGATACACAGAGTATTAGCTTATGGTCCTACGCCAGAGGAGTGTGAAGCAGATGCAGAACGAATATTACGGAGGGATTTTCTTAGGATATGCAAGAAAATTGACCCTGTTCGCAGCAAAAGTAAAATAGAAAGCCAGCAAAAGCACAACGCTATACGCAAGGAGCAGCGGAGAAAAAACTGGCTCAAAAAATCATACGTGGTTAAAGACCTGAAAAGCGGGAGGGTGTTTGTACAGCGAAGAAGTAAGCTCACACACGAGCAAACAAATGTCCTCAAAAAAGGTGTAAGACCATGGTCGAACTACAACGTAAGAAAATATGGAGAGGACTGGGCTGATTTCGTTCCAGGAAAATTGAACAATGAACCCAAACCAATCATAGGGGTACACAAGAGTGGAAAGATAGGCGAGTGGACTAGCTTGAGTGCATTCGCAAGAGAGGAATTAAAGGCTAAAACAAAATCAAGAAAAAATTGCTTGCGAAAGCAAGCAGCAAGATCAATGGAAATAAATGGCACATGCCATGGGTGGGAACTAAAATACAAGAAACAATGAACAACGTTAACTACATTTACTCCTACGTTCACAACGGAGCGTGGGTATTCGACGACGAGTCACGAGAACTGGACAAAGAACCTTTCGTGGAAGGTGCTGACCTTCTCCTCGACGCCATGAGCGGGCGAGACAAATACGAGTACATCGACAGGTGTGCATTCTACTTTGCTGAGACTCCTCTCCCCAACTGGGATGTACAGCTCAAGATGCACGGACATGACGGATACGACGGCACGTACTACAAGGTTGACTTCCCTGAGAAGAACGTCAAGAACGAAGGTCCGATCTGGCTGTGTCCAGCATTACTGAAGTTCTTTGACAAATCACCACAAAACATTTACGTTAAAATCAAATGACGAACGAAGCAGCAATCAAGATGATTCGGGACAAGCACCGAACAGAAAACAAAGCGGAGAAGCTAGCAGCTATGTACGCTATGGATGACATCATATTCGATGACATCGAAGTGTGGCTCAAGACACCCACCTACAAACACATCGAACAGTTTGTGAGCATTGGACTGGAGGTCTTGGAAGATTATATGTGTGAACCACACACAGATGAGGATAAGCAACGTAAGTTTGCAGAAGGAACGCTTGGTATCGCAGAGTCTATGTACCACTACGCTCAGATACATCACGAGCTACAAGAAGAGTCTATGTCAGAACGCTGACATGAGAGGGACGTATGGTGTGCGGGGAGATCCCGTAACAAGCCTTGTGTAAGAGAGCTTTGAGAAACAAAGTCCCTCTTTTTCTTGGATTATTAACATTGGCTTTGTAGGTTTGGTGGATAAAATTTAATCCATGAAAAAAAGAATTGACAAGGTGATGAGAGAGTATTCCAAGGTCATTCACGTAGACATCAAGTCGAAGCGACGCCTAGCCTACATAGTGCAGCCAAGAGCAGCATTGATGGTTGCGATGAGCAGAGAGATGCCCGTCGTTGAGGTAGCCAGAGCATTCGGGATGAACCACGCAACGGTGCTTCACCACAAGAGAAAGCATCTGGGAAACTTAGATCATTGGCTGGGCTACAAAGACAAGTACGAGATAGCAAAGGCTATGTGTGATGCATGGCTAAGGCGAGAGCGGATTGTGCAAGCAATCGAAACAGTAAACAATAAAATTGAATCGCTACAAGACGTAGCACAAGAATTAAATCAAAGGTTAAACAATGAGCAATTACAAGTTCAAGACCACTAACATTCGTGGTAAGCAGTACGTTGAAGTCAACGAACGCATCAAGTTCTTCCGACAAGAAGAGCAGTACAAAAACTGGAGTTTGATAACAGAGTTCACCGTGCTTGACAGCGAGCAATGTGTGTGCAAGGCATCGATAGCAGACCCAGAGCATCGCATCATTTCGGTAGGACATGCGCACGAAGTGCAAGGAAGTAGCAACATCAACAAGACGAGCTACGTAGAGAACTGCGAGACGTCAGCAATCGGTCGTGCGTTAGCCATGCTGGGGATTGGAATCGACACTTCCATTGCATCGGCTAACGAGGTATCAGATGCTATTGCCAAGCAGGAGGCAAGCGATGAGCCAGTAGAAAATATCATGGACAAAGCTGTTGCTTACATCAAGTCGCAGACCGACAAGAAGAAAGCGTTTGAGTCCATCATGTCCAAGTACAAGGACAGCCTGACCGACAAGCAGGTAGCTGGACTCAAGAAGTTTGTTCGATGAGGGTTGACTTAGTTAGAACTGATCACAAGAAGTACGCACAGTTCAGGGCTTCGGCGCTGAAGCTCAAAGTCAAGAAGGTTTGGGTGGAAACCAAAGACGCAAACCCAGAGTTTGACGGGTTGTTTTTCATCAAGCACAAAGACTTCTTGGGCGACATAGACATAGCTGAGTTCTTCATCAACTCCAAGGGCCAAAGCTTTTGGCTTACGCCGAGTGATCCCACACACTGGGCAGAGATAGAGACCTACGAGTACAAAGACAAAGAGGGAAATTTAATTTACGAATGATGACAATACCTGAACAATTACAAGAGAGATACAACAAATCGCACCTCTCTTACTCCTCTATCAAGCAAGCGCTGGGGGACATGGCGCAGTTCGACCGATACATGAAGGGCGAGCTGGTGTACAAGTCCGAAGCCCTAGATTTTGGTACGCTGTACGACATGCTGCTGTTCGAACGAAAGAAAGCGATGGAAACATACTTCGTCATCAACAAGAACAGGATACTTGCCGAGTGCAGCTCCAAAACTAAATCGTCTAAGTCCCCTCACCTTACAAACGAATACAAGTCTGTAAAGGCGGACCTTGAACAGCAAGCAGAGCTCAAAGGAATGACCTTAGTGTCACACGAAGATTGGCAGATGGCTAACGATATGATCGACAGACTAGCGACGTGTGGTTTGCTTGATACCTACTTAGCTGGTGAGTACCAGGTGGGATTCCTTGAAGAACTGCATGGCATTCAAGTCAAAGGATTCCTTGACTGCTTGGGTGACGGATTCATCAGCGACAGCAAGTCTTCACGCAGCGCAGAGAAGTTTCGCTATGCAGTCAGAGACTTCTGCTACGACATCCAAGCATACATATACACAAAGGTGTTTGGAATAAAAGACTTCTACTGGGTTGTTCAGGAGAAAACTTATCCGTATCTTCCTGCTCTCGTCAAGTGTAGCGATGAGACAATCTTTGTGGGTGAAATGAAATTCAATGATGCAGTAAACAGGATCAGAACCTTCTTGAGAGAGGACTATGACCCAACAAAGGATTACTTGCAGTATGAAGTTTAAGAACGAACAAACAAAAAAGACTGTGCATAATGTTGCGGTCACAATTCTATTTATTTTAATCTTTATAATCCTCTAATCATGAGCGAAGAAAAAAAGTACGAGAGTGTTCTCGTAGGCTGGGCAGATGAGCCTAGCTACAATGACAACGGTGATTTGATGGGGTGGAGCTTCCGCCTCAAGGACAACGAGTTGAAAGACGCTATTGACCAGTACGCTACCAAGCGTGACGAGAACGGTCAGGGTGGTAACATTCGATTCCGATTGTTCATGTCGAAGTCGGGCAAGCCATGCCTCAGCGTATGGGACCCGAACAGCGAAGCGGCACAAGAACGCCGAAACAACCAGGCTAAAAACGGTGGGTCATCTGACTTGCCGTTCTAGTATATCATGTCATACGGTTAAGGGGAGGGGTTGAGATTATTCTCACCCCTTTTCTTTCCCTTACTCTTACACAATGGGGAAGCCTATCTATTACATCGAAGCAGAAGCTACGATTATCAAGAACAGAAGGCCAGTATCTAAGATGGTGTGGATAGTAAGCACATACGACAACCCATCGGACATCATGAAGCATGACATGAGAACCATGAGCAGGCTACGGGATCAGCTGATTACAAAGAAGGCCAAGAACAAAACAGTTTTAATTGAGAGTATCAAGTCAATCAAACAAGTAGGAACGACCTCCAATGCAAGTAACTATCTACAAAAATCTGTACAAGAAAAGCGCAAGTGATGCACACATAGTCCCTGTGATGGCCGCCCTGAAAAGAATCAAGGATGGCTCATCGAAAGACAAGATTGAAAAGATTAGATCAGGAGAGAAGGAGTTCAAGAGGGCTTTACCTGTAGTTCTTTTCAGCGGTGAGTTTGGCGCCAGAAAAGACAGCGAGATACGAAAGCACAGCTCCTTCATAGTCTTAGACTTTGATCACATAGAAGTAGAAAAGTCGAAACCAGTTATAGGCACAGACCCTTACGTCTACGCTTGCTGGGTGTCGCCTTCGGGAGACGGCATCAAAGCGCTGGCAAGAATTACAAACCCAGAAAGACACAGGGATCACTTCAGGGCGCTTGTAGCATACTTCAAGAAGCAATACGACCTTGAGGTTGATATATCTGGGATCAACGAGAGCCGAGCTTGTTACGAATCATACGACCCAGACATCATACTAAACGAGGGCAGCAATGTCTTCGGTGCGCTTCAAGTAGATTCTAAGCAAGAGCAGGTAGCTGTCTCACAATCAGAGAGTTACACCGATTACTTAAAGTTAAATCTAGCAGCAAAGATGATTCGTCAATGCCCTGACGGAGAGAAGCATGCAACGTTGCTTAGGGCTGGAAGGTTGTGCGGTGGATTTATATCTGCTGGGCGCATGGAAGAGGACGAGGTGATTCGTGTTCTTACGAGGGAGATACTCAAACGAGACGTTGACGACGAAGAGCATACGGTAAGGACGTTACGAGAGGCTGTAGAGAAGGGCAAGCAAGATCCCATAACCGTAACCATACAAGACGAGAAGAAAGCACAGAGGGAGCTTCTAATCAACGATGGTGACATGTCCTTCATATCGTCAGACGACGAAGACTTCCGATGGATTGACGACTTTGCAAACGGAAAGATACCCGTGGGGCTAGACACTGGAGACGTGGAGCTTGACAGGTTTTTTAGATACAAAAAGGAGTTCGTTATTGTAAACGGACACAGTAACGTGGGCAAGACTACGATGGTGCTGTACTTGATGGTAAACTCTACTATGCGGCACGGATGGAAATGGGTAGTGTACTCCTCTGAGAATCGTACAGCCTCCCTAAAGATGTCACTGATACAGTTTGCAATGAACAAGTCTGTATCATCCATGAACCATGCACAAAGGAAGAAAGCATACGAGTGGGTTGGCAAACACTTTGTCATCATCAGCAACAAGCAGATATACAGCTACACAGACATCATAGTATTCTTAGAGAAGATACTTAAGCAGCAAAGCATTGATGGCGTGTTTGTTGATCCCTACAACAGCCTCAAACTGGACATGAGAAACAGCTCTATAGGCGTACACGACTACCACTATGAAGCAGCCTCTGAGTTCCTTACGTTCTCCACCTCTAACAACGTAGCAGTCTGGCTGAACATGCATGCGGTTACTGAGGCTCAAAGAAGGAAGGGGCCTGACGGTTTGCCTGTAGCGCCATACGCGGAGGACACAGAGGGCGGCGGTAAGTTTGTGAATCGTTCTGATTGTTTTGTCACAATACACCGTAAGGTTCAGCATCCCGATCCCAACCAGAGAAAGGTCACGGAGTTTCATATCCGCAAGGTGAGAGACGTGGAAACTGGTGGCGAACCGAGCCCCTTAGAGGAGCCAGTCCGCTTTGAGATGAACACTTCGAGGACTGGGTTTAGGCTGTACAAGACTCAAATGGATTTGTTCCAACCCCTTGATTTACAGCAATCTAAGCAGTCTTACTTTACGTGGGGCGAGAACAGTTCGTTTTTAAAAGAATAAGCTGTAACTTCCACGATGTGAAGCGAAAGGCGAAGGGCACTCCAAGACGAAAGACCGCTAAGAAAAAAAACTTAGGTAAGTATAAGAGCGGGTTGGAAAAAACATGCGCTGACCTTTTAGCTGAATCGGGGCTAAGTTTTGCCTATGAGAAGCATGAGTACATACTGATGGACAAGTTTAGATACCCAGGAACGTATCTAAAAATGACATCAAAGCGTAAGGATCTATCGGACAGAACCAATAAGGTCGTCCTACCAATAAAATATACTCCAGACTTTGTGGGACCAGACAAAGGTTGGATAATTGAAACCAAAGGGTATACACCTTCGCATCACGACTTCCCGATGCGGTGGAAGCTATTCCTAAACCACTTGATAGACTCAGGAGAACCAGTCCCTGCACTGTTCATCTGCAAAAACAAACGGCAGATTGAAGAGGCAATAGAGAAGATTAAAGAACTAGGGTATGGTAAAAAAAGAGCTAACAAAAGAACAACTAGGCGAAAGCTACAGAATAGCGACAGTCAGGCTGCATGAAATTGTAGATAGGCTGTACGAAGACCTCTTCGATCAGGAGGGTAACCCGCGCTGCGACAGTGGGAACATAGCGAACATGATTGCTTCGCAAAGAATATCAATTAATCAAGAGTTGGAGCTGATCAAAGATGCTTCATACGAACACCTCGAATCAAATACAAATGAACAATCAAAACAGGAGGGTATATTCTTCTACGACGGGCAGGGTAGCTGAGACCCGATTCCAAAGAGCGGCAGAGAAGCTAGGCTTGAAAGTAATGAAGAGCGAAAACGATCAAGACATTCACCTGCATGTAGATTATTGGCTGAGCTACGATGGCGGCAACAATCACGGCGTAGATGTAAAGGGCAACAACTTGCCCGACGAGATATGGTGTGAGTTCAGGAACGTAAACGGAGACCCTGGATGGATGTACGGGTATGCCAGTATCGTTGCCTTTGACATGCCTGAAGAAGGTGGGTTCTGTGTGGTGGACACAAAGGACCTACGAAAGTATTGTGAAGACCACGTAGAGGATGTGGTTGTGACTCACAAGTCAAATGCTTACAAGAAAAAGTACCAACGCAAAAACAGAGAGGATATCATCACGAGGATTTACCTGTCTGATTTGAAGACAATTAGTTCTTACAGGGTGTGGGAGTACAACAAAGACTACTAGGCCCTGTTGTGCATCCTGCGTATAGCCTCTTTACCTGCCCTAGCTATGCGGGCTTGCTCGGTTTTACCCGCTACTTTAGCTCGTTGCTCTAACACAGTAAGTATCTGAATTTTTCTAGCGAATGGCTTGTTAATCTTCTTGACCTTGGCTACGGTAGCTCTAGCGTCAGCGGGAGTAGCAAACTTGATTGAAACGGTATCTTTTGGATTCTCGTCCGTGTACAGCCTTCTGTCCGATCCCTTGGGCTTCTTGCCTGTACCTACTTTGGGGTCACGCTTCTTTGTCCTCATCTTCTCTTAGCTATCATTCCTTTCTTCCGCTTCTTCTTTACTTTGAGCTTGCCTCCGCGTCTAAGCTTTTCTGTAAAAGGAACGGGAAACTGAAGCCTTATAGCTCCTTCTTTTCCTGGAACGCCCTCTATAACTGTAGGGGGCAATCCCAACTCTTTTAATTTAGGATCTATCTTATTGAACTTTATCTCTCTTAGATATTTGTTTGCCTCATCCAATGAGTTAAACATTGTTTCAGCTGAAGTCCCCGCTTTTGAGGTGCCTGTCGAGGTTAGTAATTCATCGGCTAACACGTCACTCCATTCATCATCTGGAATGTTAAACGTGTTGTTGAACTCACCAAGCTTGTTTAGAGCTTGATACTCTATTGAAACGTCTTTGTCAACACCTTCAAGTAATCTAACCCCTTGTTTCTTACCTCCCTTTTTTAGATACCTGTTGCCCTTCCTTAATTGCTTCAAGTAAAGATCGTATGAGTCCGTGCTTAACGATCCAGGGTTTATTATGTCGCCACTTTTAACCTCACCAAACACTGTGTTCATAAGCTCAGCGACATTTCTGTTGCCAGTTTTTTTAAGATCGCTTAAAACAAAGTTCATTTGATTTATGTACTTGTCTCCATACTTCTTATTAAAGTTGGGGTCCCTTAAAACATCATATGCAACACGTAACGATGGGTCTACTTCAGTCAGCGGTGTAGAAGTTATGTCTATATAGTCTCCAGTTTTTTCGTTTCTATACTCTATCAGCCTGGAGTTTTCATTAAGAATACTTTCTTCAAGCTCAAAGTCCCCTATGTTTTTAGGTAAATCTTTCTGCTCTTTCACAAACCTAGTTGCAGTTGTAGATATAGGTTCTTCAACTTTAGTAATTGCCGTCTGCATTTTCTGCAAGGCATCCGTCTCACCCGCGCTCAAGCTCAACCCACTCATAGGGTCTGAGTCAAAATCCAAGAACTGCTGTATGTCATCAACTACATTTTGTCTTTGACGATCCGTCAAGTTTGGAACATCAAGAGATTTGTATAGTTGATTTAGATCTGTTTCTCCAGAGCCAAGCTGAAATGACATCTTCCTGAGCACAGGATTATTATTAGCGTCAGCTATGCTTCTTAGCATTGATGCGTTTCCAGGAGCAAAAGCCATTAAGCCAGAGGCCAAAGACAGGCCAGCACCAGTAGCAACTTTACCTAAATCCCTCTGCGACACGCCTCTACCAGCCATCTGCAAACCAGACACTATGTCTTCCACGTCCCCGACAGGACTAACAAACTTCATGGGTGATACCGATCGGAGGCCACCAGACTCCATGGGAAACTGTATTTCACCTGTGTCAGCTGATGCAGTTTGCGCCTCTTGTCTTACAAGATTTCTGAATCTTCTCTCCTCTGCTATAGCTGGAGACAAAGAAGGATCATACACGATATCTTCTCCACTCTCTATTGCATCTACAATCCTAGACACCTGATCGAAGTTTGACTCGCCAAGATAGTTTGGCGCCATAGTTGGGGAAGCTACAGTTTCTGGCCTTCTGGGGCTCGACTGAGCAGCTAATCTTTCAAGAAGAGATCGAACCTCGCCACCTTGCTGATATCTTCTTACTGCTCTCATTTCTTAGCCTTCTCGATAGTTCTACCTGCAAAGTACGCACCAAATGCTGTAAGCATAAGCACCTGCAATAAGTCTATGTAGCTGTCCTTCACGTTGAACGGCCAGTTGTCTAAGCTGTCGAGGATCATTGTAACCATAAACATGCTCATCAAAGCGATCAAAGTGATAGGGCGAATCAGCTTAGCTAGCTTCACGTCGCTGCCCATGTCAGCCTTCCACCGCTCGGTTACGTTCTTCTGAAACTCGATCTCTGCATCAACCATAGCAACACCTTCGTCGGTGTTTACATCAGGGTCTTTGTCAATCAAGTTCTTTACTATCCCAAGCGCCCCCTGATCAGGAAGCAACTCACCTACTGTGTCAAGCACGTTCGGGGCTTTGCTCTTGAGCCAAGCACCCAGCTTAGTATTTTTAATTTTTTTCTTTTCTGACATTACTTTGGTTCTGTTAAGTTAGGTTTTTCTCCCCTATAAATCCTTGTGTAGTTGGCTACCCCAAGGCGTGCTTCTTTAGCGATCTTGAAGATGTCTTCCTTTGGCACACCATTTCTCTCTGCAGCGTGCATCAGCTCCGCCACCTCTTGCTCCTTGATAAACAACTGTTCATTTGCTCTGTTTACGTCTTCGTATCTAATGTTTCTTGCAGAAACGAGGTCCTTTTGAAGGTCTCTTAACCTGTACCCAAGCTGCTCTCTGACATCAATACGGTAAGGCTTCAGTCCAGTAAGCTGACCAACGAGCTCAACAAGTTTATCGTCAGAGTTGTAAATTTTTCTAATTGATTTGAAGGTGCCTGGCTCGATAGTTCCTTCATACAAGTACTTCAGTATATCCTTTCCTTGCTCCAAATAAGTGTCAGCCTCATTGTAGATCTTACCGCCAGTGTCTTTACGGTTGTAGGCGATGTTACCGAATCTTCTTGTTGCGATGTCCACACCAATGAAAGGCTCGACAATCTGAAACAAAGCATCACCAAAGGATTCACCTATACTTTCGCCTTCGATTATTGAGTTGGCAATTCTATCGAAGTTTCCATAGGGGTCAGATGATGAAACATCAATAAAGGCAAACTTACCATCCCCAAATCTAAGCATCAAAAGGTTAGCCTTCTGAGTCCAATCAGGACTAAACAAACGGATGTCTTTACGCCTTTGTTTTTCTTCTTCTGAATCTGAAAACATACCCACCAAGCCCTGAGCCCCGACTCCTACAGCTACCCCAAAAGCTGCAATAACTGCTGATTTACCCGCCTGATAACTTGCCGCCCCTGCAAGCCTTTTGGCACCTATCTTTCTAATTTCAGGGTTGTCAGATGATGATTCTAAAAATCCTAGTTGAATAGTATTGTAAGCAACTCTATAGGATTCAGCCTGGAAAGAAACAAAGTTTCCGATCAAAGGATTTCTCCTAATCATCTTGATAGCCTCTGGAACCCTGCTGTAGGTGGGGTATGTGTTTTTAACGATAGCAGCGACGTACTCATTCAAGAAAGTTTCTTGTTCTGCCGTCATCAAATCAGACTTAGACTTTCCCAATAAAGCCTTTGCATATCTGCTTTTTTCAATCTCAAAAGCTACAATCTTAAAGAAATCGTCCTCCGCCTGATAAGCATCTTCAAAAAACTTTCCTGTTTCTCTCGCGGCTGAAAGCGTTTGATTCTTGAGTGTAAGCTTTTGATTGTTTAGCCTATTCTCCATAGCCACGGACATGTTCGCATCTTTAAACATGTCTCTGATTTCACCGATAGATGCGCTTTGCTTCACGATGCCGAGCTCAATGTACTCGTTCATCCTCTCGTTCAAAGCTTTGTTGTCCTTTCCCCTGAAGTCGTTTTTAATGGTTTTATAAGCATCATTCATGGCTGAGCCAAGATCTCCAACCTCAAATAGGTGGCCGTTGGCATACATAAATCCGAGGTTACCAAATACGTTCTTGCCGTGAGTCCCCAACGAAAGAATCGTCTTTGCATACTTAGTGCCGACAATAACCTTGAAGTAAGCATCCAAAAATGCACCAGTGTTTTCCTCTACTCTCTGGAACTCTTGAGCAATCTCTGGTGTAGTAAACATACCATCTAGTTCACTACCCGTACCCTCTATCTTATCTGTGAAGATGCCAGTGCTTTCAGATTGCAAGAATTTACCTGCCCCAAGCTTGGCTGTTTTGTTCAAAAACCTTTGTGCCTCTAAAGTAGCAGACATCCTTAGGACAGATTTGGCATAGTTTTGCACTGGGTTGGCATACTCGCCCATCAAAGCCCTAATTTGCTTTGGTATTTCTTGACGTTGTTCAAATATTTTCAAGTCCTTTCCCATCCCCGCCTGAGCGAAAGCTTTTACTTCACTGGGGTTTAGGTACTTATCTATTTCTGCTTGAACTAAAGACTCAAGGAAAGCATCTCTGTCCAGACCCTGGACATTTGCATCCGTGTTTACAAGGCGATCTGCTTTTTCTGACAGCGATGGGCGGATAAAGTTCTTAGCCTGTTCGATTGTTTGATCTTCAACCTGTGACTTCCAGTTCTCTCTGTCATATACTTTGTAAGATCTAGTCAGATACTGACCAAGATTAGCTATCACCTTGTCAATCTGACTTGAGGGGACAAGTCCTTCATTAATCAACTCAATGCTCAGCCTGTCGATCTGATTTCTCAGTGAAATAGCAAGCTCTTGTGCCTCAGGTGTTAGTCTATTTAATCCCTCACCTCCTCTAATAGCATCATCAAAGTCAGCAGTAAAGGACTCCTTAGCTTGATCACCATCAACACCCTTAAGCAAACGGTTAAACTCAGCAATGCTCTGCTCTACAACGCTCAGCTCCTTGGCTATCAAAGCCTCTTTCTTTTCTTTGGCTTCAAAAACACTTTTTGGCAAGTGCCTTCTGGCTGAGAAGTACCTCTGCTTTGCATCGACAACTTTAGACTTCAACCCCTCGTCTTTGATAAACACTCCGTCATCTTTGAGCGCCTGAAGCCTTTGTTGTGGTGTCTGCTGGGGTGGGTCTGGCTGAGGTGCTTCTGTTTCGATTGAAGGCTGGTCCGTTTCTGCTGGTGTTTCTACAGCCTCTGGTTGAACTGGCGCTTCTTTAGGTTTACCCTCTTCTACCAGGTCCATCAGCTTGTCTCCGATAGTCTCACCAGCCATGGCGAACTGCTCATCAGCGGATGGTCGCAACACACCGTCAGCATCTCTATACACGTCTGTACCTTCCTTTACGTACACAGAGGTACCCTCAGGCCCAGATCCTCGCTCAATCTTTCTGTAGCGATCGCCGCTGCTAATATCCTTCACGAGATCGTACTCAGACAGGTCTAGCTTCTGGCTGGCAGGGGTTGGCTCTGGCTCAGGCTGTACAGGATCTGCTTGGGGTTGCTCTACAGCATCCTCTATCTCTTTCTTTATCGTAAACAGATTGTTTAACTCTGCTTTTTGGTTTGCTATCTGATCGGAGTTCAACTTAATTCCAGCAGCATCTTTTCCGCTCTTAAGAGTTTCTTTTAAGTTCGCTATCCTTCTGTTGATAGCAACCAGTTGATCTTTGCTTTCACCTTCAACAGCGTCATGTAAATCCCCTTCTTTCTTTAGCAGAGAATCAAACTTGTTCAAAGCTTCGTTCAGCTTTTTCTCTTTGGCCTTTCTTATATCTGGGTCGGCTTCATTGAAGTAAGAGCGAGACAGCTCTTGAACTTCTTTTTCTATCTCAGATCTTTCTTCTACAGTGGAGCTGTGACCTGCCTTCCTTGTGCTTGGAAGCAAGCTCGTAGCCATCGTAGCCCCTTTAACAGCAGAACCCGCTATCGTGCCTAAGAAGGCAGCATCCAAAGCTTGATAGAGATTGAAGTCTTGAGATTCCCTGCCATAAGAGAGATCAAATGCTTTGTCTTTGACTTGGTTTGCTACATCTACAAAGCCCTCTTCAACACCCTCGCCTAGTCCAGTTGTTACAAACCCTCTGAGAGCCTGTACAGCATCGCTAGCGCCCTCTGCCGCCTTGGGACTAATCTTCTTGGTCAATCCTGGCAAACCTACACCCAACTTCTGAGATATACCCGTGCTGGCCCCTTCAATAAATCCAGAGAGAATAGACCTTTGTTTTTTTTCTACATCAGAGAGGGAAGGGTCGTACCTTAAATTGGCTGCCTCTTGAGAAGCAGAGGTGATACCAGTAAATACAGGGCCAGCCCCTGGCACTAAGAAAGGGAGCAAGGTTCTCGGCGCATCAAAAGCTGCCGTCAAACCATCAGCAAAAAGCATCTTCAAACCATCGCTAAAGTTCCCCTGAAACAACAGCTCTGTAGCGTTCTTTTCTCGATTCTCTTCTGACACCCCCAGCTGATTCAAAGATACATCCCTTCTCAGCTTGTTGTCTCTGGCTATTTCATCGGAATCAGATATCAAATCTTTTTCAAACGGGTTGTCGTACAAGAACGCCTGAGTATCCTTATATGACTTTTCGTAATTAGACACAGCAGATTTAAAGCTGTTCTGAACTACGTTAAATACACCTAGCTTCTCTGCTTCTTTGTTTTCTCTTTCTAAAAAGAAGTTCTTGTAATCTTCATTTTGCTTCTGTTGTTTAGCAAACGTATCACTAAACACCTGCGGATCGGCAACCGCAGTGCCCACAAACTCTTCACTTACACTGGAGACCGAGGGTGTAGTCTTTGGAACCAACGGAGAAATGTACTCCGTAAAGTCCATCTCCAAAGGAGAAACGAACTCTGACTCTTCTTTTTTTTTTACACCCCCAGAAAATCCTACCAAAGTTTTAAAAGCATCCATGTCCTTGGAATACCCATCAGACTGAGCAACGCCAAACATAGTGTTTACCGCACTCTCATTTTCAGACATTAAAACAGTAAAGTCCTCAAATGACTTTTGGTAACCGTCTCCTTGCGCTAAGCTGTACAGTACTTTTAGAGCCTCTTCGTTCATAACTTTGTTTTAAAAGTCTTTCATTGTGCCAGTAACCGCTGGTGCTTGTGAAGCACCTGACTTCTCGTTCTCAAGGAACCAGTCTATGCTCAAGTCGGTATTCGCCCCGTAACTGCTCTTGATTATTTGATCTAACTGCCTTAGAGTATTCAAATGAGCTGGGATATCAGGATTTAAAAGCACGTCAGGAATAGGCTGCTGACCTTTTTTCTCTAGGTTTTGTATATCCCTTAAAACCACTACTTTGTTTCCTTGCGAATCCACTATCACGCCTATTGATCTTGGATTTCCTATTACATTGAAAGGCTCAAATATTGGCTCACCCGTTACTGAATCAGTCTTTCTCTGTCTTCTCATCTCTTCATTAACGTAATCCGTAACGTTTAGCTTCTGTTGGTTTGTAGGTAGTTCAACGGTAGGCCAATAAGTGGCTTTTGGAACTTTTGCTGGCTCACCTTCACCAACAATTATTGGTCGACCTTCTTTGTCAAATTGGCTAGGCGCTAAATCAATGCCTTCAGGAATTAAAGAGTTTGGATCAGCTACATAAGTCGGCTCAAACGTAGAGGTATTTTTTACAGATTGCGTAAGGTCAGCCTCTCCTTGAGCGTCATCGTCTAGCTGCTCTTCAAAAGACACCAGGTTAATAGCTTCATTAGCCATGAGTTCTTGTGGAGAAAGCCCAGGTGTTGTTGGGCTACTACCCTCTGAATAGTTTTTTATAGCACTATTGTTGGCGTTTTTAATAGCATTCTGGCTGATAATACGAACAGCTTCAAAGGTTGCTAGCGGCTTCATTTTTTCAACGCTGTACCCTTCAGTTTTTTTAAAGTTATCTACAATCTTCTGAACTTCAGTAGCCACCATGCCTGGCGTAACATCAGCATACTCTTCAAAATCTGGTTTATATAGCTGCTGCTGTGTGATACCAGGGGAGTTCATGATATCTCCAGGCCCAACACCTTCGAGTGGATTTCCAGAAGCATCTAAAAAAGTGCCAATAATTCTTCCGTCTATGACGTCAAATTTTTCAAACCCACCTTTATTAAAAATGCCCGTCTCTGAAAGAAAATCTTGATCAGTGCTAACAAATCGTGCTACATCTGTATCTATGCTGCCAGGCTCATTTAAACCTTTACGCATTCTATCTCTATTCTCTTCTGTTGTCTTAGCGTAGTTAGTAAACAAGCTGTCATACTCTGTTAGAGAATCTAAATAAGATTCAAACCTGGGATCACCAGAAATAGCTAAAGCTTTTGTTTGATCTCGAAGCTCCTTGTATGCTTCAACATGCTTAGGAGACCAGTTAGTTGAGTCAAACCCTTCAATTCTAGACAGCCTTGCGTTCTGCTGTCTTCTCCTTTCAGCATCTCTGGCAACGTCTAACCTGGCTTTTTGAGCCAAGAGAGGGCCTAGGTTTTGTGTACCCTGAGTTATCGCCTCACTAAATGTTTTGCTAGGCTGTAAAGGGGCTACGTAAGCTGGAACTGGACCGTTTGCCATTACGCTTCATTAAATTGTGGTTCCTCTAAAAACTTAGCGGCTTTGAATAGTTCAAGCAGCTGCTCGTAAGTAGGCTCTTCTTTATTGATCATAGCATACGCCTCCTGCAAGCCTGACGACTGCTCTGGGTTGATGATGAACTCACCTCCCGTAGCTTCGGCTTCCTTCACGCCAGTCTCTTCGTCTACGATAGCCTTCTTGTTGGTGCTGTGATCAAACTCNCCNNCTAGNTTTTGCACTGGGGGCTGCTTTGAATCTTGCAATATTGCAATCATCACATCTTCTTTCATCTCTCCTCCGTGACCGTACTTTATCTTGCCTCCTTTTTCTTTCGTCGTAAGGTCTCCAAAAGCCCCAGCCCCAGCAAGTGCGGTTCCAATGCCAAGGATGTTCTGTAAGGCCCCAGGAAAAGCAGAAGCCTTCTGAGCTTCAAGCTGTTCTATGTTCTGAGCAGCTGTAGCTTCAGATCCCATGGCTCTTTGCAGCTTGAGTTGCTCTAAGTTTCTCTGTAAATCTATGTTACCAGTCAAAGCNGCTTGNTCTAANNCAGCTAATCTACCCTCTGCTGCTANCTCTCTAGACAAATCGGCTTGCTGTGCAGCTGTAGTTGCCTGTTGAGTAGCCTGTGTGAGTCCTGGTACAGCCCCCATCAAAGCTCTAGGATCAGTAGNTAAAGCNTCNAACGCAGTAGCCTGCTGTGCAGCTATAGGTGACAAGTCTGTAGGGCGCATACCCGCCTTAGCCAGTTGTTTTTCTGCCTCGGAAACGGTGTACTTTACGTCAGCCAACGAGCCAAAAGCAGACTGAACGTCTTGCCTGGCTTGGTCTAAAAGAGGCTGCTGAGATTTTATTCTTTTTCTAGCAGTAAAAAAATCCGCAATACCCCCTGCTAATGGAATTCCGACGCCAGCTATAATCGCAGCAAGTTGTCCACCCGTTAAGTATTTCTTGGTTTCAGCCATCGTTTACAAATTTAAGCGTTTTGATTTAAACCCTTATCTAGCTTAGAAAAGGCGTATTCTGCGTTAATAGAGTGAAGTTCCAAAGGTTTTGAGCTAGCAGATTCTAACCTAAGGTTTAAATATGGACCCCTCATCTCATCACCGTTGATTTCAGCTGGAGAAACAGCAAAAAGGTTTGAAGCTGTAGTAAGATACTGCTCAAAAGCTTGGAGGTATAATGTAATAAAACTAGAATCACCTAAGAAATTTGACGGGATAGGCAAACTTAAAGTCATAACTCCATTACCAATAGAAACAATGTTTATATCAAGCCCCAATAATGAATTCTCTAGCACTATAAAAGGAGGAGTAACAGAAGAAAAAGAAGAAAGTGTTTGCAACTGACCTGACAAATCGGGATCATCAAAAGAAGCCAAGAGAATTATTGAGTTGCCAAAAGGAGCCGAAGGAAAAGAGCTTACCTCTATGGCATTTAGATTTACATCGACTAACACATTAGGGTTACCTTCTAGAAGTATCTCTTGCAAAACCTCTGAAAACAGTCCTTCTATGGAAGTAGCGCCAGGTACAGGAACTATGTTAGCACTAGAGTTCAACCTAGATCTTGGGACCTCCAAATACTTAAACCCTTCTTTGTCCTCAAGGATCTTAGATGTCAACAAACTTTGCTGATTGTTTGAGTCGTCGTACTCTTGGTTAGTGCTAAATATGTATGACCAATTATTTCTGTTCGTCTCTAAAGAAACAGACTTAAATATCTTTACAGAAGAGGGGTCATCATTAAAAGACAGCTCTATACTAGACTTGTTTTTAACTCCATAGAAGTCATTTCTGGCTGAGTTCTTGTCATGCAGCCACGCTGTGCCTATGTTGTCTTTAAACGACAGCATTTCGTCACCAGAGGAAGCGTAACAAGTCGGGACAAAAGAGTACCTAGTTGTCCAAGCGCTTTGCCTTTCTGAGTAAGCAAACGTAGCTTCAAACCCGTTTGATGTTAAAGGTATATCTGCCATGGATGTTACAGATTAAAAGCTGGGTCATTTAAACTGTACGAAGTGCCTTGCTCTTGCGTTCCAAATCCCCAAGTGCCTAACATATTTAACAAATCTGCGGCGCTAACTTGATTGTCTTCGTTAGAATCAGCTTTTGCAGCTAACTTAACGTAGCTAGCAAGATAGAAATACTGCCCTACAGTCATAGTCCCATCGTCTATCAACCACAATATTGTTTCTAAAGAAGACGGTCCAGCAGGAATTCCTCCTTGGTCTGGAGTTGGCGTGCTAGCAAAGGCAGGTTCGTCAGGATCGGTTGTTACTCCGAATACTTGAAGCATTTGAATTAAATCAAAAGTATTTACTGGTCCCTGTTCGTTTAGGTTAAGACTAAAGTTGTCATTGATTTGAGCTCTAAGCAGGTGGTACTCCCCTACTGTAAGTTCATTTTGAACAAACAAATAGTTTATGGCTCCATCAACACTTTTAAAGTAGTTTACCGTAGTCGGCTTTGGTTTACTTGGAGGTGGTGGAGTAGCTTTAGGGGCTGGAGCGGAGCCTGTCGCTGGAATCAAACCAGAGAACATACCAACACTATCGTCGTACTGTTGCGCTAAATANNTCANGNAACNNTAANAAATCANNAACNGTATCAANNANTTNGTTTCCATTTAAATCAAANCTNGCNANNTNNANGTTGNNTTGATTGTCNACTGCNCTNTCCATNAAGTTTCTTAAATCTAATAGCGTAGGCTCACCTGGGGTGCCTTGTAAGTCTTGTAGGTATTGGAATGCTAATTCTTTGCTCATGTCTTGGTCTGTTAAGTCAGTTCCATAAAAATCATTGTATGCTTGTGTAAACGGAGAAAGCGCTTCACCGTCAGAGTCATCTTCCGATCCGTCATCACCATTACCTTCATCTTCTGATTCTTTAAACAAAACGGTTAGTGGTAAATCTAGAATTGGTGTATCTGGGTCGTTGCTGTATATCTCTAAGAAACTATTTATTGGTCCATCTTCCTCTGGAGTTATGATAGAAATCAGTATTGTTTCTGATCCACTAGGCTGTATCACCATGGGATCGTCGGCGCTAACATTAGCGTTAGCAGATACCAACTCAAAGTTTATGGCCTCACCATCGTTTATGTCAAAGTCGGTTATAATCAGATTGGCTGATCCAGTATTAGATACTATTACCTGTTTTGGAGTAACAGTGTCTGTAAGGGTTAGCACTCCGAAATCTAAAACATCCGAAGGGTTTATTACTATGTTTGGCTCAAGCTCTTCTACGGGAGTTACATCATCTTCTTGCGTCTCTTGGACAACCTCTTGGACAAAGCTTGTGCTCCTTACGGGGATGTTTACAATGGACAACAAATACTCTTCTTTTAGAGTATCATAGCCTCCTACTACGCGGACATTATCACCTACTTCTATGGCTTTTTGTAAAGAAGCTCTAATCAAAGAAGACATACCCTTCTCAGATATTTCTTCAACACCAGACTGCCTAGTAAATCTGTACACTTTAGANAGCGATTTATTNCAGAAGTAAACTTGCTNACCTGAATCATAAACAGAAGAAGGGTCATCATCACATCCTGAAACACCAGGGTATGCTATAACTTCTCCAAGCACATTTAGTGAAGCTATAATCTGTTGATTGCCTGAAGCATCCGACAGCACATTTTTGTTTACAGGAACGATACTGACTTTTTCTTTNTGNATGACTACTATGTAATCGTTNTGGTTNGCTATGTACTCTATATCTCCGTAACGATCTGATAAGTCTTTGAAGTTTGCTAGAGAAGAGTTAAAAGAAGAATACCTGATTCTAAATGATTCAGGGTTACTAGGGTCTGAATAAGTTATAGTAGCCTCCCTTTTAGTCTCTGCTGCATCTTCGAATATGACGTTTGGTCTACCTCTAGAAAAAGAATCTGATTTAAATAAATCTGTAGCGGACTGCGTTTCTAAGAATACATTCTTAAAGTTGGGCTGAGGTGCAGGATCTGCGCCGTCATCGTCGGGTATGATGTCTACATACTCTCCGTTTTCAAACTCTCTAATATTTGTAGCAACTGGTCTGAACCAGACATCGCCATTCTTTACTACAACAGGATTTACATCATGAACTAAGTTGCCAGAATTATTTTTTACAACTTTATAGTGATCACTTATCTCATAGTAAATCTGATCTTCTACATCTATAGACTTCTTTGGAGTGCGTATTTCTACAATACAGTTTTTTCCCCAGTTGTGAAGGTCTGACAATACATCGGCATGGCTAAATCCAAAAGCCTCTGGATTATCTTTTATCACCAGAAACTCCCCTTGTTGATTTTGTTCAGGGTTATTAGATAATGGATTGGTTTCATTTTGCCCGTCACCCAAAACAACTAAGTCAACTACATCAAACTCATAATCTTTATAGTTGATTCCCGCACCATCAAAGTAAGATATCACCCTTAGTTTATCGCCCTCTTCAAACTTATAAAGATTCAAGCCGCCCTCTTGAGTTCTTGCTCCAAAAGCATTCACATAAGAAACTGGGTGTCCTTGCAAATAATTTAAGGAAACGTATATGTTTTTNTTAAANTCAGAAATCTNAACATTGTCTGGATTTCCACCAACAAAAGCGCCACCTGCACTGTACTGCACGAAGTCTTGAACCGTGCTGTTTTCTCCGTAAACTATTTTGTAGCTATGAGCCCAATCGGGAGGCGTACCAGTAAGTTGTAGGGATACTTCTACTGCACCTTTTCCGTCATTGCCCAGCCCTCTCTCTTCATTTGTATATCCCTCAACAAACGCGGTAGTTAAGTAGTCTACAAATCCGTGCCTACCCCTTTCATCATAATAAACAATACCGAAATCGTGGCTAGCCTCCGTTTTAAAAGACTCCACACCACCAAAATCAAAAGATCCGCTAGCAAAGTTTACAGTTTTATTTAGCTCTACTGCGGATTGCTGTCTTGAAAAGTCTACGCTGTCAGACTCTAAAGATGTACCATCTGCTGCGGCCTCTGGTAGCTGAAGAACATAGTTAGTATCTTGGTTAAATATTTTGCGCAAGAATGGCAGCGTTGTTCCATAAACAAATGAACTAGAGATGCTAGCTGAAGATCCACCCTCCGATGCTGGGCCAGAAGCAGGAGTAACAACTTGTATTTGATTAGTTGGTCTTAGCTCTCCGCCATAAAAAACAGTGTCTGAATATTGATACTCCGCAACAAATTCCTGCAAATAATCTGGATAATTAGGAAGGTTAGCAGCAAGCTCCATTCTCTCATAAGGGTTTACAGTAACAGAACCCTGAGCATACATCTTCATCTTGTCATAGTCATTTTCGCTATCAAAAGACCTAGCGGGTCCACCCCCTGGGCCTCCCTCTCCATCAGCAATAATTCCTATAGGATTAACAATTAAATCAGCACCTAAATTAAGTCCCTGCACAAGAACATTTTGAAAAGTAAAACCCCCAGTCACATTATAACCGCTTGGGGGGGCAGGATAGCTGTGGAAAATATATTGAGGCCCATTGATAGGAAATACAGAGCCTCCTGTATAATCTGTTTGATTGCCACTACTTGAAAGATATCCGATTTGATGTCCGTAACCCTTAGTGACATTAGCCGCTGAATTATCTCCGTAAGGATTATTAGCAAATCCATGAATTTGATCAGAGCCTATACCTACAGAATCTAACCAAGAATCAATATTAGTTCCAAATNCTATTACATCTTCTTCAGATATGACAATCCAACTTAAAGCAGCAGGAGTTTGAGGATCAGGAGCCGTATCATGCAGGCAGGTCAAAGGCTCTACATCACTAAAATCAACCAAATGCAACATGAAGTGCGATGAAGTTGACGAATTATAATCAAAGTAAGAGTCTCCAGAGAAAAAATCATCGCTACCTTCAGAGTAAGCATCTGTAAGTGCCTGAGAGTTTTCTGAGAGCATCCAAGTAGCCTTGCCTTTATTAAAAATAAAGTAACCAACAGGCACCCCGCTTTCTTGGGTTGTAGGTGATCCCGCAATATCCCCATAAACAGCATTGATTAGCTTATTTCTACTGTCGTTATTTGCATCTTCTTTACCTATGTAGGGTTGTGATATTAAATCACCACTAGACAATCCCAAATCAAAAGAATAAGAAGGCGTGCAGTTATTTTCTAGTATTGTTANACCAAAACCTGGTATTTCAAAAGGCTCAACAGTTGTGTTGAAAGTAGAAGAGGGTATGTTTTTGTTTATAAAGGCTTCTCTAACAGCTAAATTTAACGCTGATTGAGCATTAGACAAATCCTGAGTTATTTCCAAGCTGGTAGAAAAAGTAATTGATTTGCCCTTAATAATAATCGGATGAGCAGCACTGCTTCCAACGACAGCGTTGTGTTGCTCTACCATCGCAACACCTTCAATACTACTAGGGCCTGTATAATTCCAATAATTACTGACGAGATAATTATAGTTATTTGCCCCGCTTGAACCACCAGCAAAACCAGAGCCATCACCAAATATCTCACCATCATCAAAAGCGCCTACCCCTGATTCTGCTTGGCTTAGTGCATTTCCTTGGTTAGCATTAACGCCGCTAAATAAACCCTCGTCATTAGAGGATACTAGTTGCGGGCCTACCTGCCGAGTTTGACTGACCCCTCCTCCTTTGGTGTGAAAGAAGTGAAAGTTTGTGTCAGGAGTCAGAGTGACAGAAACATTTACGATTGTATCCGCTGGAAGAGAGTCAGGCATCTCTTGAAAATCCATAAAGAATGACACGCCCTGCCCAAACTTTGGGCTAAAAATAGAAGGCACAACATTTATTGTGTACGTAATAAAGTCTTCTGGTCGATTCTTATAGATTACAGTAGCTATAGCTGTAGTAGTAGACTTGTTAAAACCGTCTACATAGTTTCCGTACATCAGCCTGTTTGAAGAAACTGTTTGAGCTACAGCGCTACGCGGAATAGAATCAAACTGCTTGTTTACTTCGTTTGTACTTACACCCTTAAGTATTCTGTCGTTAAAGAAATTGTACGATGTGACTCCTGCGTCTAGTTCGTCTATAATTAAAAAGCTACCGTCGTTTCCCTCTCTACAAAGCAATCTTACCTTTTCTATCTCTGGACCTTGAGCAGGTATAGTAAGAACGCACTTGTTGAAATCTGAATGGTTTACGTATGTCTGCGACCCTTGATCTAAGATGCTAGGTGGGAAAGCCACGTCAGAATAAGATGAAATAGCGCTTTCTGCTCCGTCTTTATAAATAGTTTGGTATGCAAACTGAAACCCTCTAGTTCTCTCAAAGTTACTAGTAGAGCGGTCTGGTTCATTCTGAAAAACAAACTCGATAGGGACGAGCGGTGTTTTAGGACATGCTGTTATGAAGTCAGCCTCTGCATAAATATCCGAACCGTTAATCTGTTGGCCTTCAGATTCTACGAAGGCTCTATATGCATTTATCTTTCTCGGTTCGTTTACACCATCAGTGAAGTATAGGATTACATCCTTATCTAAATCTTCATCCTCAAAGCTTCTAGATGCATTGCTGTATACGATATCGCCCTTGACAAATCCATTTTGCGGGAAATTAAACTGAGCACTTCGGTAGATAAGTCTCAACACAGGGTTGCCTGTGCTTTCACCTCCAAACGCAGTTGATAGGATATCTTTTTTATCGTAAGCCCAAACACCATGTTTGTCGGCATTTACGCTGTAGACAAAGAGATAAGTAATGTCAGTCCTTACATCCTCAACCGATCCTAAAACCCTAGCGTCTGACGGAAGACTTTCTTCAGGATATGCATCTACAGCTACGTTGCCGCGTATGTTTTTTAAGACNTCTTTACCTGCATCTAGCTTCTTGCCAGTAGCGTCNAAACCTTCGTTGTCAGGACCTGAATAAAGATTTAAGGCATCCGACATGGACACCTTATTNACGGTCTTATTGTCAGCATCTGAGTTTAAGACCCTAGGTATTCTTTTATCTATAGNCATCAGTACTTAGGCGCTTGCATAAAGTTCTTTCGAATAGTCTTTAGGGCTTCATCTTTTGTGAAGTTGCTGAGTCGTGCGTTCGCCTTTCTTCTCTCGTTATAAAACTCAGCTCTCGCTCTAGCTTTTTCGTTAGCTGGCACAGAGGATTTACGTTCAACAATTTTGTAGTATATGTAGGAGCGCAATGCTTCCTCAGCATACACATGCACCTCAGGATCAGTTGACCTAGCCTCATCTGCAACGTACTCAATTACCACGTCAGTAATATCTGAGTTTGTNTCTATCTCNATTCTGTCTTGATCNAGGTTTAATCTGTACTCTCCAGCGAGATGTCCACCTCCTGCTCCGTACAGCCTACCTACGCCTCCTTGATATATGTAATTCTCAAAAACGTATTGACCGAAATCGTTATCAGACCCCCCACTATTTTGAGTAGCCGTCTTGTCATCCTCTCTATTGTCGATAAAGTTGTCCTCTATGTTCAATGGGTCTGAAGCGCTATCCGTAGCAACATTCGGGCTGCTTATCTTTCTAGAATAATTTATGTTCTTGTTCTCACCAAACACCCTAAGTATGCCTTCGGAGTCAACAATTCCGATCTTAATCAAATCAACAAAATCCTGAGGGAGAATTATGGTGTTGTTTGACTGTACGGTGCTCTTAAGCGACTTTACCTTTTTACCAAGATCAAATCCAATCTCGCGTATACCTCTCAACGCAAAGTTTCTTATAGCTGTGTCAGAAGCATTACTAGCATAGTCGTCTCCGTCAAGAGTGATAATGAAATCTCTTATGATTTCGCTGAGTTTTACCTTATTAAATGCCATTATTCAGATGCTTCTTCTTGTGATGCAAACACAGATACCTGCGTTTCTCTCAACCTAATTCCAATCAACTTAGCCAACTCCATNACCACCTCTGTNAAATAGTGAGGNGGNAACATGAAGTTTCTAGAGCCTTGAGCATTAAATACNTCTAAAGATTCGCCGTTGTAATTTGCTGTCCTGAAGTCGTAGTATGGTGCGTCAGGTAAGATGTTTCCTTCGCTATCAAACGAAGTGGGTTTGGCATAGTAATTTAAGTAAACAACGGGNATTGTAGGNGGAAATATTTCTATGTCTACAGCAGAAACTAANGCTACTGGAAAGCTCTCTGTNGGGTANGAAAGATTGCTACCTACTATTCTGTCAATCTTCTCAGGATCGTACACTAGCTCACAGTTAACTAAGTCCTGGTTAGCGTTTGTAGCACCTTGAGGATCAAACAACGAACCTGCGTATATAGATACTATCTTAGATAGATCAGAGGGTTTCTCTAGCAGTCCGTTGTTGTATTCTAAATCCAACAGGGCAGCCTTCCTTCTCAAGTAAAAGGCTAAGTCCTCTTGCTTTTGTTTTCTTACAGACTTGTCTCTACCAGGCTCAAAATTCTGTCGGCTCAAGCGTTTAGCCGTCACAAGCTCAGCAAACATTTCATTGTAGATATTCATCTGAGCCAGCGCTGCAAATGAATTGAATACTTGAGGCGTAATGAAACCTTTTTGCTCTTTATTAGCGAGGTCCCTTAGAGCTGTATATACTTGTAATACGCTTACCATAATACAAATATACTAAAAACAAATAGGGTGTAATTAGTAGCTAATTCTTGCAGAGGTAGCCACCCTCGTAGTAAGTTTAGTTGATGTGCCTGTAAGCTTGCTTCTCTTGCCGCCATACAAAGAGTATAGCTGAGCGGCTAAGTTTGCAGCTTCACTAGCTCCGATGTCAGAATTTATAACTCCAAACCTGTAAAGCTGCACCCGCTGTGTGCTTTGAGCACCTCCAACCTCTCCTATAGAGCCCAAAACTAAATCACCATCTGTTCTAGAGTCAGAACTATTAGTAAGGTTAGGATCTAGTTCAAGGGTTTTTGCGGGCAACTTACCAACGATGTCGCCGTTTCTATTGTGAAGAAACATATTACCAAGTATGTCTCTACGAATAATAAAGACATGATTTGCATCATACCCTTTGGCCTCTGGATCGGGATCGGGGAATGCAAAAGATTTAGTTCCATCCTCAGTGGATGTGGTGTCTACAAAAGCTGGATAGCCAGTCAGAATAGTAGAGCTAGCAACAGCAGCAGAATCTGTTTTAGTGTGCCTTACAGCAAATATATTTTTGCTTTGACGCATAGTGTTGTTTCCATCAAACTTGCCGTTATCAGAAGGGACGGCCCCAAAACCAAAGCCACCGCCACCAACATCACCATACAAGGCTCCAATGCCATACGTAGCGCTGCCAGCAAGACCGTTTAAATTTACAGCTACATAGATGGTGTAATCTTGTTTTATCTCAAAAACATTGTCTAGATTAAAAGCATTAGAGGTTCCAATCAAAACTGCTGGCTTAATCAACGTATCGTCACCACCGCTCGCAAGTTGAGTCCTAGTGCTACCTGTCTGCTGAGAAAGATTGTGGTCTACACCTGCTGTGCCTGAATTTTTCCAAGAAGTATTAGGTGTGTTGTGAGTTTGAACCAAGTTTTCATGATTGTAATCAATCACGGGAAGCTCGTTAAAGAAGATCTCAGCTATTGTATTCTGAAACTCTCTTTCTTGCCTTCCAACAGAAGGCNGCTTGTTTATCGTCTTTACAGGGGCAGAAGAAATNGCAGGCAAGACATCATTAACGTCTTCNACAACAGCTTCTCTAAATGTAGATTCACTAGACACTACATCAAACTTCATGATGTTTTTAGGAGTGTTCCTAGACATNAAGTTTATGATGCTTTCTATTAGGCTTGCTTCTTCACCCTGATTGCAAGAGACAGTTATAGTTGTTTTGAGCAATGACTCTCCCTCTTCTAAGGCAGCCTCATCAAAACCGTTGCAGTCCTTGAAGGTAAACCTCACCCTTCCGAGTTCCGAAGTAATGAACGTCAGATTTTCGGACGGTATTGCTATGGTGCTTATACCAACACCAGTATCTGAAAATGAAGCGCTAGTTGGAGACTCTATCTCTCTACGGAAAAAGAAGAACTTTCTGTCCATGAAACAAATATACGAAACAAAAAAGCCACCCGAAGGTGGCCTTTCTTTATCCTAGCTTGTCTAGCCTTTCCTCTAAGGCGGAAAGCACTGATGATCCTTTTTCTGTTAGGCAGAATCTAACCATGACGTCTACAGCATCCTGACCCACAGGGACCGATACGATTAGGCTGTTGGAGTCAAACCAATAAACAGCCTCTTGACTTACTCTTATGATCTGATAATCTTTAGCCTGAATCACGACAGATCGCGCCTGTACTTGAGGTGAATCAAATGATTCGATAAACTCTTGCGGCTTGTTCTTAGCGATTCTAAGCAAGTTAAATCGAATCTCTGCTACTGGTTGGTTGATGTTTACTTGGAAGTAAAGAGCCACAGGCAAAAGCTCTTGTATGTCTGTATCTCTAACCAAGGCTATAGCATCTGTCAACAAAAACTCTCTCTTGAGTTCTGCTTCAGCTTCTAGTTTTTTGTTTACCTCTGCAAAAACATTGCCTCCGTTGGCTTTGTTCAAAGGATGCATCTCGATAAACTTCCTGAGATTGGGCTTGTCTTTGGGGATAAAAAGCTTTTTGTTTCTAAATACTACAGATTCTCTGCGAGCGTTTTCAGATTGTTCATCCCTAAAAATAGATGGCTCATTAGGGCAGTAACGTATCTCTCTAACGCTGTCGTTTTCTTCGTCGTATACAGTCACGCCTTTCTGAGGGAGCATAAAAGCGATACCACCTCCTTTTAAGATCTCGTATTCTTTGTTTTGGTTTACTTGCTCTTTTCTCTTGATAGAGCGCTTCTTCTTTGCAGGGGCGGCAGGTGCTACTGCCTGTGCAGGTGCCTGGGCTTTTTTAGGTCTCCCAGGAGACTTCTTAGTTTGTGTAGTCATATTAAATTGAATTAGTAAGGCAAATATAACTAAAATAAAAAAGGCCCCCGAAGGAGCCTTTCTTTAAAAGAAAAAAGTTTATTACTCAGTGCCGTAGAGCTCAATCAAAAGTTTACCAGCAGTGTAAGTGCCATTGGTTCCCTCTCCATCAACAAGATATAAGTACTGATTGGCAGTCGGCAAGTTAGCCAAAGAAATAGGCCCATTCTGTGTGCCAGAAAAATCTACGTCTACAGCTTGCAAAGTGACTCCATTAGTTCCAGTTGAAATAGCAGCATCTTCTGCCAGGGTAGCTTCGTCTACAGAGTGCAAGTCAATATCTGCATCGCCCCCTGCGGGAGTTTCGAGACACGTCATGCTACCCGCAAACAAAGTCCCAGAAACAGCAGTAGTATACTGACCGATGTGGCTGTTTGCTGTTGCTGCCTTACCAATTACATCACCAGAAGCTGAAGAATCCAAACCAGTAAGATCAATAAATATACTGGTCTTAATAACATTACCCATTTTTTCAATCCAGCTATGATACACAGTGCCAGTACCAGTAGTGATACCTGTTCCAGCCGTCAAGCCGTTGTTAGTAGCACCAGAGTCATCTACGGAGACAGCACTAATATTGTTGTCAATAAAGACGCTATTCACTGAATCGGCAATAACAACAAACTGATCTTTACTGAAAGCAATAGCTTCAGAGATAGATTGCATTACGGCCTTTTCTGTTCCAGCAGTAACCGTAAGATCAACTTTAGTGTTAGAACTAGACGTTCCGAGAGCATGTTCGAAAGTCATAAGAATGCTGGTGTTATCCAGCTGATCGATAGCCAAAAGTCTATCTACAGGGAAGGTCATTGCGTTATCTGACCCCCCATCAAAGTACAAAAATTTTGCAGCCATTTTTTTTAGTTTATGTAGTAAAACAAATCATACATGGTAAAAAGCAGGGAGCCGAAGCCCCCTGTTTCTTAGAAGTGTCTATAAACAACGTGAACTTCAAGTTCGTTGTCTCCTGTGATTGCTTGGTTTCCAGTGTCAATTCTACCAAAAATTTTTCTAGCAACACCAGTAAAAGCACCAGCGGTGTTTGTTACTCCAGGAGTGTTAGTGCCAGCAGTACCAGCGATAGTAAATTTGAACACGTTACCAGCAGCGACAGTTGCATTGTCACTTTGATCAAGGATTCCGTTTGAAACATCTGCAACGATATCAACGCCAGTATGGTCAGAGTTTGTGCCCATTCTAAAGCCAATATCAGCAGCGCCACCAATAGTAATACCACCTACAACACGAACAAAAACACCATCAACAATGCTATTAGCTGGCTGATCAAACTCAAAGTCAGTATCAGTATTTTGCTTACAAGCATTCTTAATGGTAATTGCGTGAGAGGATGTCATACAGCCTGGACGCGCATGAGAGAATATAGCGTCTGTATTTTCAGCCATAATAGTTGTTTGTTAGGAAGTTAGGGGAAGGGCCGAAGCCCCTCCCTTTCACTTCAGGTTAATTATCCCTTGATGAGTACGTGCTGGTTAGCAGCGCGAACACACAAAGCAATTTCAGATCTGTAGTGGAACGTAGCAACGTCAGAACCAGCATCTCCATTGTTTGTGTGGCCCAATACACCGCCACCAGTTACCCAGTGCTCCATCTCACGAGAGTAGCCGTTTGCTTCCTTGTAGTACATCGCCAAAGCAGGAGACTTGTATCCGCTGCGTGGGTCAGCCACTTGAGTCAAAGGAACCATAACGCCCTGGAAAGCTGTACCTGCACCCAACAAAGTTGGATCGTTCAACAGCTTCCAATCGTGCTTGTGGAAAGTGTATCCACCGCGTGTAAACGACTTAAAGCCCAACTTGACAGCCATGTCTGCATCGTTGTTAAACGCACCGAACTGTCCAGACAAGCCAGCAGTCACACCAGTTGCAATACCAGTAGCAAGCATGTCATCGATAGCGAGGTCTTGCTTTCTGTTCAAGTACATAGCGTACTCAGGCGGAGCGCCTTGCTTATCAAGCTCGATGATGATATCGTCAAACTCAGCAAAAGAATCGAGAGGGTTAGAGTTGGCGTTAGTCACCTCAATGCCTCTGGAATCGAGAGCTGTGAAGTAGCCTTCAGATCCAGCGATTGTCTTACCCAAGTCGTTGTCTCCATCATCACTTGTTGTAGCTGCGTTCTTCTCACCGAAAAGCAACATCATCTCACGACGNTCTTCAAAGCGCTTGCGAGCTTCTTGCTCACCGTACATAAACCAGCGGAACTCTCCACCTCCGATATCAACCCAACCGATATTGGTTGCTTGAGATCCGTTTACTTGGTAACGATCCTTAACGATCATGAATGGATTGCTACGCTTTACGACGTCTGAGTCAGTAAAGTGAGTGGGCTGATCAGTGCCTTGAGCGTACAGGTTGCCAAGGTGAATCATTGTGACTCCAGATCCGTCTTCGCCAGCAGAACCATTAGCACCATCAAGACGCTCCATTTTGAGAACGGGATCAGTAGCTGTTGATGCTTCATTGACCAAGTATCTTGTTCCAGTAGCGGCGTTCATCAAAACGTCAGACTGCTGAATCAATCCNGCTACGTGAGCAACACCGTCGCCAGAAGCGGAAGTGTCAATCGTGTAAGTAGCAACACCAGGTGCGTTTCCATCAGAACCAGCAGCTGATGCTGAAATTGTACCAGTGTAAACTCTGTGACGACGACCAGCTTCCCACCAATCAATTTGATCAGAGGTGCCTCCGCTTACGACAGCTCCAGTGAGCTGCAAGAATCCCGTGATACCTTGATCCCCGTAGGACTCGGTAAGTTCAGGAATAACAAAATCTTTTGTTGTCTTCAAAAGATTATCAATAGTAGTGTACTTTTCAGGGGTCAGCCTTAAATCTGGTGACGCCTGGTCTACACTAGCTCCAGTAATAGTAGCCATAATTTTTTAGATTTTAAAAGTTAGTCTGTTGGACTGACCTCCCATAATATTTTTTAGTTGGTCGGCCAACGGGTTGGTTTGTTGGTTTTGATTCCCTTGTTGCGGAGTTTCAGTAGAGACATTGGCCGCTGTATCTACAAGCGTTTTTTGTCCGTCACCCAATCCTCTAGTGTAAGCAGACTTAACGATTCTGTCAATGTTATCAATGACAGCCATGTGAGACGACAGCAAGTCGTAGTCCCAAGTACCGTCCTCACGAACGTAGGGATCAAAGAACTCGTCGAGACGAGCATTGCGATTCTTTAATTGACTTTTGTACTGATCGTCAAGACCGAATTCAAAAGTCTTCTCGTCACCAAGGTCAAACTCTAGACCCGTTAACGCATCAACTTCCTTGGACATTTCAGATATCCAGTTGTCGTCAATTATAGATTCTGGTTCGGATGCTGACTGTTCTTTTGGGGCAGGAGCAGAGTAGCTACCTCTGATATCTTCAATGCCCTTTCTAGCTTTGTCACCATCCATTTTCAACTGAAGCTTGCCAAGCGTAACCTCCTCTTCTGTATACATATCGGGGTCAAGCTTGTACTTGCTGTTGACTAAAAGATTAAGTTCATCATACGAAAGGTTTGGATACTCATTCGCCATTTGAATGCGAATAGCTGTCATATCATCCATACCCTCTGGATTCAATGACTGATATCTAAACCAATCTTCTGGTGCGCGGCCCGTTTCCTCTACGAACTTTGCGATGGCCTCGATCCTCTCGTCTAAAGCTTTTGCTTCAGTCTGTTGAGCAACAGACAGGTCATCAAGAGAAGCTACGTTTCTTCCAAGCTTATCGCTCAAGAAAGAAAAGACAGCAGACTCGATATCCTCTTCTGAATACTCAGGTTCTGTATATTGTTCAGTCTCAACAGTTTCTGCTTGAGGCTGTACGGATTCTTCTACTACGGGAGCCGATTCCTGCACGGGTGGCTCCTCAGTAATTTGTTGTTCTACGGGTTGTTCAACGGGCTGTTCTGCGACAGCTTCTTGTTGTTCTACGGGTGCTTCAGTTGTGGTTTCTGAAGCGGAGTTCATAGATGCAGCAAGGTCCTCAGGATTACTGAAGACCTTCATTCCTGCAATCTCTTCGATTGGAGTTTGTTCCATTTTATTTAATTAAGTGTTTATTATGTGTAAGCGAATCCAGTAAATGTACCGTCACTTTTTACGCTATCAAATCTTCCATAAACTGTCTGTCCAGCAATCATAGCAATGTCTGTATCAACAGAGTTTATCTTCTGGTAAAATCCATCGCCAGCAGAATTCATCACAGTATCATTAGCGAAAGCCGCACCTGTGGATGGATCAATAAAGTTCGTGTGAACATCGCTAGCATCACTAACATCTACGTATTCGTAAACGCCTCCGCCTCTTACTTTTACCGTGCCTGCTACAGTGCAAGTGATTGCACTAAAACTTCCATGCTTTGGGGTAGCGTTAACATCAGTAGTGGTGGCGCTAATTAAATACGTGCTCTTAGGGAATGGTGAACTTTGAGACATGTCTTATTTATTATGCGAGTTGAACTGATGAGTTGTCGTTACCAAAGACGCCGTACTCAATGATTGAATCAACCTTTGTAGCGATAGCTTCGTATGTTTTATCTGGAGCAATAGGAATAAAGGCAAACTCTCCACCGCCGATTTTGGCTACAAGTGCGGTGTTAGATTCTGACTCGTTCCTAACGTAGATGTAGTTCTCCAGCTCTGGCTCCAGGTTTCTGATAAACAGATAGGCTCTGTCGTTTTTCTGATTCTCCTTATACAATAGCTTATCATCAGTATCAGCAGCTGTACCTTTTACTTTTGCTCTGATCAAACTGCCAGAATCACAGCTAATAACTGAGTTGACCGTCAAAGCTAGATTGCTCGTCAGGACATCAGCGCTGTTTATGCTAAGAGCTGCTGTTACTGTTGCCATTATGCTTCAAAAATCAGTGCGTACTCAATAGTAAACGCTGTGCTGACGCTGGGTGTGATACAAATGTCATTGGCCGCATCGTGCGCAGACCAAGGGATAAACATCCAATCCCCTGCATACAGTCTTCCGATTTCTTCTGGAGTACCACCAGAATCTCCAATAGAGATTGTAGCGTACTCTGTAGCTACGGTGCTAGTTGCTTTGATGTAGAGCTTGTGAGCCTTTGCAGCAGTGTATTCGCTGCCTTCAAACAAGTTGTACAGTGAAGTAGAAGTGGTTGTTTTTCTACCCACGCCAGTAGTCTGATCTAAACCAGTAAGCGTTCCCGCCTTGGTGAGTGTCGCTGTAGTTGACAGCGCAAGAGCGTCACCAGTGAGGTCAGCGCTCGAAAGTGTAATTGTTGCAGTAGTTGTAGCCATAATTATTAGTTATATGAATGCAAATATAACGATTATTTTTTCTTCTTCTTTTTACCCTTTCCCGCTCTAATCTTAGCAGCCTCTCTTTTTCCGAACGCACTATTCACTCTAGCCATAGCCCAGGCGTGTTGAGATACCTTTGGCCTGTTACCAGAAGACATATAGGCAGCAAGACCTCGGCGATAGACTTCTTTTTCTGCCGCGTCTAAATCTTTAAACGACCGACCTTTTTTCTTCTTCTTGGTCTTTCCTCCCTTTTTAAGAACTATCATTACATTCCCATTTGTTTTCTGACGTTAGGGTTTTTTGCCGCAGCCTTAGCCTGTGCAGGATCGCTTAGGATGCCCTCCAGCATAGTGCCTCCGTCTTTGAATACTTTGCCGCCGTACATGTACATAGGCATTTTCTTTTTCATCATGCCACCGCCTGGCATCTTCTTGACTTTCATCTTTCCGCCTACCATCATTTTTTTCTTACCGTGATCCATAGTTTTATTTTTTAAAGGTTTATATCTTATCTCTTTGCGCCATGAGCCTTTTGAGCCTTGCGGCTACAGCAGGGGGAAAGCCTTTCTTTTTTCTTTTAGCTTTTGTCCCTCTATATTTTTTATATATGGCAGCTAATCTGTGCCATGAGCTTTTTTCTTCTCTCCTACATCCGAACTACCACGAGTATACTTCGGGTTGAACTTCATCCCCTTCTTCGCCGACTTAGGCTTTTTCCCTGCCTTCTTCATAGCGATAGCGATCGCTGCTTGCTGTGCTGGATTCTTTGCCATCACTTCTTCTTTGGGTGGTCAGCCATTTTAAACGTAGCCTTCTTCACGGCGCCAGGATGTGGAACGTAGTCGCCCTTCATAAGATAGTATCTACCTCCTTCCTCCATCCAGTGAAAACCTTTGGGTGGGTCAATAGACATTTTTTTATTAGTGATGGTAAATTTACCACCTTTTTTATATCTCATAGTTTTCATCAGAACGAGCTCATTATGATTTCATCTATAGCACCCTGAACGTCTTTCTTAGTTGCATCTAAAGACATCATGATGTTAGCTTGAAATCTTTTTTCTTCTTTTCCTTCGTTAAATATAATAACAGTAGGAACAACAACTATGCTGTGCTCCTTCTGCATATCAGGTCTCTCTAAGATGTCTATCCTAGCTACTTCACAATCAATAAGCTTGTCAATCCAATCCACACTGTTTTGAGAGTTAAACTCAGCGTTAAACTCCACAACACAAATGCCCGACGGACAGACCTCTGATTCTTCAGCCGTTACAACAGCCACAAAAGCAGTTGCCGATAATAGCGCAAATAATACAGTTGCAAGCGTTTTCATTTCTCATTTTAGTTTATCGATTTTTTCTTCGATTCTTTTCATGTCCTCTTTAATCTCAGTGACATCTTCCTGAGTAGACATAATAGTCTGTCGAATTAGTTGGTCCTTCATGTCAAATTCCATGCGTGTAATCTCAGGATCTGGTGGCACAGGCAACTCCTTTGCTTCTGCTATATCAGCTTGAAGCACAAACCACATGCTGATTACGGCTGCCATGCCAGCGCCAATGCCTACTAGCGTTTTTACACTTACGTGAAATCCAGTATCCTCGTTCAGTTCTTTTGCCATATCAAATAATTACGTAGTTCACACCGACAGAAAAGTTGTGCCACTCTCTGTTCCAGTACTTATGGTATCTGCCTTCGAGGAACATCCCCAGGCTCTTGTTTAGTTTCCATCCGAATATCAACCCACCTGAGTAGTCAATCCATTGTTCGCCGTCCAAGAAGTTTTGATAAGAGTATTCGCTGTCTGATTTCAAGTGATACGGCAGTACGTTAGCCCAGCTGTGCAGCCAGAAGTCCTGCGTGAAGTGATAGAAGTCAAAGCCTGCAATCAGGGAGTAGTTCCACTGACTGGGCAGCTCGTTACGCTTGCGGGCTGTGTAGTCGCTCAAAACTTGTGGTATTACCACAGACTCCCATACCTGTACGTTCTCTGCAACTACATCGCCGTCAGGGTTCAGAAACTCACCAGAGTCAAAGTTTACGCTGTAGCCCTCTTCGATAGCTAGTTGCGTGTAGTGGATGCTATTGTTTGCTAGCGTCCAATCTGCGAGCGGGTTGTACCCGTATGGCTCGGACAGCCTCTGCACTACGCCGAGGTTTAGCGAAAGCTTCTTGCCCAGATTGAGCCTGCCCCTCTGCGATCCCTCGAAGTAGCTGACGTCTGCGAAGCCGTCCTGCAAGTACTCTACTTTGGCAATCCAGTTATTAGCTACGTATCTCAGGAAGTGGTCTTGGTTCAGGAACTGCACCCCCTGCTGTCTTTGGTACGATCCTTGGAACAGGAACTCAAAGCCCTTGACTTTTCCAATCGTAGCAGCATCGCTGTATGACTGCTCATTGCCGCTGTAGAAGTTGTTGGCTCTGTTCTCGTATGAGAACCTAGCAATCTTTCTTACGCCCGCTGTAAGCGAGTAATCAAATGGCGTCTCAATGACATCTACTTGCAATGGTCCGTTAGCTACGGAGTATACATCTACGTCAGACACGGAGTTGTTTCCGCTGAAAGCTGTGTAGAACGTAGCGAACTTGAATGTCTTCTTCAAGAACTGAGCTTCAGCAGTAAAGCTGAACATCACAAAAACCAAAGCAGCAATCAGCCTCATCTCTTCATAATCTTTTTAGTTAGAATCACTTTGCCCTCTACCAGCCAGTCAACCAAGTAGGTCCCCTCGCTCAAGTAGTTCATGCTTATTACAGCGGACGTAGTTCTTTCTATAACTACCCTGCCATTTAAATCTCTAACTCTACAAAGAGAGCCAGGAATAGTTGATACATAAATGACATCGTCAAACGGATTTGGATACACTCGCAAATCTTCAACACTGTGTACCTCGCTGGCTACATTTACTGTGTACTCACAAGTGCCATCATCATCAGTCGCGTCAGCATTGTAGTTGTTGGCTAGCGGATCTGTGCAGCCAGCAATCTCTAATTCATCGCAAATTCCGTCCTGGTCTGTATCGTATTCGCACTCCCCGTCGCAGTCGTAGTACAACTCTGGGTATTCGCATCCCCCGTCATCCAAGGCGGCTTCTACCACGTAGTTACATGCTGTCTCGTCTGTGCATCCAGAGATACACCACGAGCTAGAAAGGGTAGGCAATACTTCTACATACGTGTTGTTGTATGTCCACTCATCTATACCGAAGTCCAACCAGGAGAAAGGTGATGGTCCGTTTACATCTAGCAGATGCAGGCTCAATACCCCATCCACATAAATCCTGGGCCATAACTGCACTGCGCTGTCNCCAGACTCAAGCGGGAGATAGCTCTGACCAGTAAAGCAAACNGTNTCNTTGGTTTGNCCCAACACCTGAAACTTGATNCACAGCTCTGTGATATCGTCTGTCCCAAGGTTNGTCATGTATATGCTAGGCTCNANNTANGGACCGTATTCATCACAGCCCGTATTGTAAAGCACCGTGTCAATCGCAAGATCAACACTGAGCATCTCTTCGCAAATGTGCGCGTCTGGGACGATCATGGTTGATTCATTGTTTAATGTGTTGACCTCGCCTACAGCATTGACAACCTCGATTGTGTATGGCTCACCGAATCCGTCGTAGTTCAACCACCCCAAGTAGTAGTACCTGGATTCGTTGGGGTCTAACGACCAATCGAATATGGTTGTGTCAGGACACACCTCAACTCCGTTCTTCTCGTAACAGAAGTACTCGCACGTTTCATCACCGATGTTCGTAATCGTGAAGTGTACAGAAAAGTAGGGGTTAGGTCCGAGGCAGAGACTGTCGGTATACAAGTCATCAACGATCAGGTCTGGCTGAGCAGAGGCTGCGGTAGAAACTAAAGCTAGTGCCAGAGCTAAGTATCTCATTGCTTAGATATGTTTTTTACGATGGATCTACCGTCGTGTCTAATAACAACTTGATACATTCCTACTGGCATTGCAGACATATCAATCTGATTATCAGTAGTTTGCGGAACAACAAGNGCTCCTAGAGAATTGTAAACCTCAATGGTTACGGGATTGCTAGACCTCACAGTCAAAGTTCTAGCCACGGGGTTCGGGAATACTTTTACTTCAGACTCGAAGTAAGGGATGTATGTCGCGGTACCGTCTTGGCAGTAGGTGTATAGGTTAGCACAGGTGCCATCCCACTCAGACTCGCAGCAGTACGGGTCAACGTCAATCACCCACATGTAGCACTCGTCATTTGCCCAGTACGGATCGCCTGGTTCTCCTACGCATCCAGCATCGTACAAGCAAGACTCGTTGTCTGGTGTGTTTGCCTCTTCGTCGTAGTTGAAAGCGTTGATGTCTGTGCAGCCTACGATCACAGGGACGCAGCTCTCGTTATCAACATTCGCCTCTTCATTGTAGTTCAAGGCTTCGGGATCGGTGCATCCGAATACCGCTAGCACTTCGCAGCTGCCGTCGTCAAAGTCTGCCTCGTAGCCCTGAGTATAGTACTCCAGGTATCCAGCCTGTGTACACCCCGCCGCGTAGTAACAGCTTTCGTCATCCGTGTTTGCTTCTTCGTTGTAGTTCTGTGCATCTACATCCAAGCATCCATAAATGTATGGTACACAGCTAGTTCCGCAGTAAGGAGTGAAGTGATATACATTCCACTCTGGGTTGCTGAACGGCTGAAGAGCACCCTGCCCGTTATCAAAAAATGGATTGTTCCCCTCGATCATCAGGGTATCTCCAGCCTCGTTGGTTATGGTAATAGAGTTGTGCAACGTCTGAAACTCAGTCTCTTGTGGAGGCTGTTGCGGGCTGCCGATCTCGAAGTAGTATACGTCNACCTCTTCGTCAGANTCNAGCACCAAGTCCCACGACTGNGAGAACTCGCCTGGNCCCACAGTNAAAATCCATTGCANGTCNCCCTGCTTNATNCCTACGTGTGAGTTACCCCANCCGTCACCAGCGTCNTCCTCAAGTGTAATCGTTGTTACACAGGGGCTGTTCANNTCGGAGATAGTAGCATCAGCATCGTAGTTGAAGGCTGTTGTGTCCATGCACCCCCAGGTGTGAAGCGTGATGCAGTCTCCTGGCTCCGTAGCGTCTGGGTTGTAGTCAACGTAATCGTCATCCATGCAGCCAACTACTGGAGGATCGACGGGACAGGGGTCCACGAATACAGCTCCTGAGTAAGCCACTAGACCATCTCCCTCTGAAAAAGCAATATCCTCAAGCTCCCAAACAACAGAGTCATTGCATGCCGTAATGACTACGCCTCCGTCAGCGATACCACCAGTTGCACTTCCGTTCAGCCCGTCACCATATGTGTCTGTTAGGATGAGCTCAAAGCCCAGCGACACACAGAAGTCATAGGTGTACGTAGCTAGCTGATCACCGAAGTTAAACTGTCCTGGAAACACCTGCTCGTAGAACTGACCTACAGCCAAGTCTACTAGCGTAAACCCAGTCTCGTTGGGCCAGTTATCTAGCGTCAGCTCCATGGATACGAACGCCTCACCCTCTGGGCATTCGCTTACATTGCATGTGCCGTTATCCTCTGTAGCCCATGGGTTGTAGTTGTTGGATGATTCATCCATACACCCAGGGATAGGTAGCTCACAAGGCACAAGCGTAAACGGAACGTTAAGCTCAGGCCCTCCGAAGTCGTACACAGCTGTATCGAGGCCGCAGTTGTTGGTTAGGCTAAACCAGCCCTCACCAAAACCACAACAGATTCCGTCTCCGAACGAATCGTAAATCACGAACTCGTAATCTCCAGGAGGCAGAATCACCATGCTGTTGAAGAGATTGTTGCCGAAGTATCCACCAGGTGACGCAGCTACTACAGCTGGACCTGCTGGCAGGTTGGGATTGTATATCTCCCAAGTAGTTTCATTACCATATTGGTCTGTAAAAACAGATACGTTTACCCAGCCAGGCTGAGCAAACGCATAAATCGGTAATAACAATAAAAACAGTGTAAGTCTTACCATTTCACTTTGTTTGCCCAGTAAGCAGCACTGGATGGTCCCTTGGCAATNTTCTTTCTGTGTCGAGCCTTGAATGACTTGCGCTTCGCTTTCATGCGAGCGCTTTCTCCTGGCTTGGGCTTACCAGCNGTTTTAGCNCCCCTTTGACCAAAGCGAATNATNTTAATTTTACCACCTACTCGAACGGCAACAATGTGTGATTTCTTTCCGCTAGAAGTTCTCTTCGGCTTATTCAAGCCAGAAAGTCCGTAGCGTTTTAACTTTGCTTTTTCGCTTTTAGTTAAAGACATTTAGCAAAGGTAATAAAAATAAAAAGTTATGATTTGACGCCATACTCGCCAGCTGCAAGCGTATAAGTAATTGTGCCTCCGTTAGCAATATCTAAATAAGTGTAACTCCTTGGGGTAGATACTTCCATAGACTGATAAGTAGCCCGCCATGTGGTATCATCAATCTGTTCACACTCATCTAGGGTGGCTTGATCAAAGCCAAAACCAAAGTTTGGGCAATTAGAGTCTGACCACGTTTCTTCAAGCTCAGACTGAGAAGTTACGTTTACTGTGTATTGTGCCATGTTATGTTGAGTAATAAAATACAAATGCAGTTTGCCACCCCCCTCTATTTTCACCGATGCCCCACACGTCATTAGATGAAACAGTTCCACTAGAAACCACAGTAGGAGTGGTTACGTAAAAATTAGTGGTTCCTCCGATGCGCCCATAAGCTTCGTATCCTGCGTAAACCAGCTGATTATTCTTTCTTGCAATCATGCCCGTTGCAAAACTATAGCTGTTCAATACGCCTAATCCCTGCCAGTCGCTATCGGTTCCAATTCTTCTGTGATTATCATTTTTTTCGTCAGTTGTGGTTCCATCCAACGGCACGTAGTAATTGCCATCACCAGCAAAGTAGAGGTGACCACTAGTGTTTATTAGGTGGCTAAATCGATCAGTGATGGTTATGTCGGTCCAGTCAGTTTGTAGAGTGCCGCCTACCTTACCGATTTGAACAGGAATAGTCTGATCGCTAGTAATGTTACCACCCATATTCTCGTTAGAATCGGATTTACCCATGGCGAAAGCTCTTCCGCTTTGAATAAATCCGACTACGTTTTGGGCCCCCTTTACTAAAGTCACGTTATTGTTTGTTCCTGAAACCATATTTGTAGCGTCTACTGCCGTGAATGTGGTTTGATTTCCAGACGTAGTTCCGTTTCCATTTATCCCCTCACTGTTTCGACCCGCTGTATACAAAACATTGCTCGAACTCTTGATTGCTTGCGAGTTGTATCGACTCATGTTAACGCTCACCCAATCAGAATCTGAACCAATTTGAGCAAAGCTGTTATACTGAGAACTTGTATTGCCTCTTCCAAGCACTCCGTATTGATTCGCACCAATACCGTAAAGTTTGCCGCTATTAATACACAGAGCGGATGTATCTGAAGTTGCAACATCCGTCCAACCAGTGTCAGAGTCTCCAACCCCAGTAACTTGATTCCAGGTTCTTGCCTCAGCGTTTGTTCCTGCGCCAGAAGAATTCCCTCCATAAATGGTGCTGGTGGAAATTCTCCAAAGTTTTCCTGCATTGTCTATAATCCAAGAGCTATACCTACCATAAACGACTTTGGTGGGGGTACCCATACCTGCTGGCAAGGTGTCTGCAATCATAACTAGCATACCGTCAACATCTGACTGTACTTGAAACTTTGTGTCCGTGCCCAAAATGTATCCAGGGAAGTTTTCGCTGTTGCTTTGTCTTCCGCTAGTAGTAGGATTAGCCGCATTGTAGGATTGACCGCCCCTTTTAATTAATCCCGTTGAAGGGACAGTCTCTGTGTATGTACCCGTTCCAGCCACAGGATCAAAAGCCCCACCAGAAACTGCAATGTCTTGTCCGTTTATTGATGCTATATTACCCACGTCTACTCCGTTATGTGATGCTATGTTTGGCATGTTTATGCAAGGACGATAAAGTCGTTAGAAGGATTAAACCAAATCTGTCCNTTAGTGCTNTCNAGGCAATATCCAACNACACGAACAACATCTCCCGTACCAGATGGGGGAGTCCCNGTAATATCTCCAGCCGTAGTAGATACATATAGCTCATCGGCAATAGTCCCTGGATCGTGATCCAAAGTAAATGTGCCTCTAAGCAACATACCATCAGAGTCGGGATCTGTGCCTAGGGCTATCGCCAACAAACAAGCACCAGAAGTAGAAGCGGCATCAGCATCAGCAGCACCCCACGATCCATCAGACTTGTAATAACAAAGCTCACCCTGAGTAGTACTGCCTGTTCCTATCTTAATAATATCACCCTGAGCGCTAAAGTCTGTGTTTGCAGTTTTAGCAAACAGGTTTTTAGTGACATTCAGCTGAGGTGCAGTTACAGTGCCTGAAGAAGGATTGTACGTTAAATCGCCATCTGCTTCTAGCCCCACGTTACCGCTGCCTGCTGCTCCAGCAACAAAGGTTATTACATTTTCTTCATCAGTGCTTTCATTGTCCGTTACTGTGACGGTAGTGGCAATAGCAGCCGTGCCAGAGGTGTTTTGGTTCCCTGCGCTATTGACGCCTGGCAGGTCTATGTTTCCTGAGCCGTCAAAGCTAACGCCACCGATGTTTACAGCAGAAGCCAAAGCCGTAGCTGTATCAGCGTTGCCTTCAAGCGCTCCGTCAAACTTAGTCGCCTCTATTTCACCTGAGGCTTTCATAGTGATTCCGTCTCCGCCGCTAACTCTAAAGATGATTTGGTTATCAGTACCAAACTTGATTCTGTTGTCGGCGTCTCTACCAATTTCTAAGCTAGAGTTTACTACGGAGGTGATGCCTGTTTGTGCGGCCTCTACATTTAGGGTTACGCTACCTGAACTACCTCCACCAGAAAGACCCGTGCCTGCGGTAACACCTTCAATATCTCCGCTACCACCGCCTCCACCACCTGCGGCAGCGATAGTAATTCCACCATCGGAGTTTGTAATAGTGATGTTACTACCAGCCGTAAGGGTACCAACTGCTGGACCGCTACTGCCGCCTATAAGTAACGATCCGTCTGTAGTCATGGCAGCGGATTGAAGCGTGTCCGTTCCGCTATCTTGAGTGATAATTACAGCCTTGTCTGTAAACGAAGTAGCATTAGTTCCGCCACTACTTACAGCCAAAGTAGAAGACAAGCCTCCAGCGGTTCCTGTAGTATTTATGTCCGAGGCAACAACGAAATCCATGTTGCCATTGACATCATCATAAGTAACGCTAATTCCTGTTTTTGTTCCGCCAGTAGCGACTAAGGGTCCAGCTATATCTTGAACTTGCTCGGTGGTTAGCTGAGTGTTAGTGTCTGTAGACGCTATGGTAATATTGTCCGCGTCTGTGTGAGTCAAAGTTATATTAGACCCAGCCACAAACTTGATGTCGTCAGTCCCAGAACTTGCACCACCCGTAGTGTTTCTAAGAATGATATCATCAGAGCTATCTACAAAAGATAGCGTGGTTGTGTTTTGAGTGTTGGTATCTGTAGTTTGGGCAACCCAGTCTAAGTTGCCGCTGCCGTCAGTCTTCAAAACTTCGTTTGCACTTCCATCTGTGTTTGGTAGCGTCAACGTATAAGAAGCACCAGCAGAGTGGGGCGGTCCCTTAATTACAATGCCATGACTGTTCTGCTCGCAGTTCAGAACAAACTGACCAGCACCTTTGTCAGAGTTGCCTTTAAATACAACCTTACCCGTGCCGTTAGGATCAAGATTTATGTCGCCGTTAGAAGTGCTAACAATATCATTTCCGTTTACATCAAGGTTGCCACCTAGCTGAGGAGAAGTATCTAAAGAAATATCACTGCCTCCATCAGCGCCTGCTGCTCCTGTAGCACCTGTAGCACCTGTAGCACCTGTAGCACCCGTATCGCCAGTGTCACCTTTGTCACCCTTAATTCCTTTTTCTGTTACCGTTATGGAACTAGAGGCAGGAGGGGTAACTGTTACGGAGGTAGAAGATTCATTTACGGTAATAGTAGTGCCACCAGTTTCCGTAGTGGTGATAGAGTTTCCACCGCTAGAAGTAACTGTTATAGCCATATCACCTAGAAATATCTTCGTTTACAGTAAATGAACCTCTAAGAATAGTTGTGACGACATCACCTACTTTTTGCTGGATATCGTAACTAAATATACCGACAGGCAAATTTGCCATCGTATCAGCAGATGCAGTAACTTTTACAGTTCCGCTATCAGTAATGTCTGTAAACTCAAAGCCTGTGCTGAGCTTACCCTTTTGACTCTCGCTAAGTTGTTTTGCATTCGCCTGAGAAGTAGACAAGGTGCTAGATGCAATAACCTCTCTCTCAGAGACTCCAGACCTAGTTCTTTGAGCGGATGTTTTTACATCCATCAAAAACTCATAACCCAAAGTAGACAGCTGTAAAGCAGTGCCACTAGAGTCTTTTAAAGTCAAGGTAAGAGAAAACGTATCACCCCTTCTGCAAGTGATATCTAATTGTTCTGCTACATCTAAGTTTACGCTACTTGCCATATCAACCTAATAGTGTGTTTGTAATATCTGCTGGTATATCAGAACCCTCTGCTATTTCACCTCTCTTGCCTTGACGTTGAGATATAAGCTTGCTCTGCTTCTCCGCTTGCTTATCTATCCTTTCGTCCTTTCTGTTCTCCTTGAGAACTTCAATCTTTTCTTTAAACTCTTGATCGTCAGTCTTGAATCCAAGAGTCGCCTGAGCTTTAATTATCTCAATCTCTTTTCTAAACTGATGGCGCACCTGTTCAAGCTGCGACTCTAACTGAGTTTTAAGCTGCATCTTTTGAGCGTCTATCTCTGCCTCCATCTGCATCTCTTGCATCCTAGCTTGAGAAGCAGCCTGAGCAGAAGCCTGAGCTTGCTGAGCCTGGAACTGAGAATTTTGCGCAGCGATCTGTTGTTGAGAAGCGATTCTCTTTTTCCTTCGGATCACAAGCAAACGCTCAGCTTGATTCACATCCTTTATGTTGCGAATAGCTATAGCATCTTCTATGTCTATTTCTTTTTGCTGCAAAGAAATCTGTATGTTCTGCTCTAAGTATGCTTTGTCTTTGTCCTCCATTTCTTTGACTACCTGCACGCCGAAGTTGTACATCGGCAAGTTGCTAAACGAAGAAAGGACAGACATGTTTTCTTTTCCAATAGCGTTCTCATAAACCCTATACAAAACAGACTCAGAAGGAAGTATCTGTATGCACTTCACTATGTCTTCGCACACATACTTGAACAACACCATAGAAGCATTAGTGATGTCGTATATAGCATTGTTCCCAGCTGCTATAGCTTGCTGCTGAACACCCACGAGTGTATCACCCTTAGGGGTAGAAGCATCCATCATCTCGTTGATTCCCGTAGTGTCACGGATCATTCGGAGATAGTGGTTGTATAAACCAATCAATTCGTTGATATTGCGGATGCTGTTACCTATCTCTCTAACTGGAGGATTTTGGAAACCACCTTCTGGGTTCTTGCTTCTATAGTAGAAGACACCAGTCTGTTCGTAGATATCGTGAAGATCTAGCGGCTGCAACTCACCGCCCTTTCCAAGCTGTACGTTTTCTAGACCCTCGATATCAATGATCAGTCCGTCAGGCTTGGCCTTTGCGATAGCCTGCTGCAACTTCAAGTGAGTCAACTGCAACATATCGGCAAAACCCGTGCAACTATCCACCAAAGACTTTGGCATCATGTTGCGGATGTTTGTCGCAACTACAGAATAAGACAGTCTGCACTTAGATATATCATGGATATTCTTAGGGATATTCTTGCTCATCCCATAGTTGAAAATCATATCAGAACCGCCCAAGATGTAGCTACCACCGTAAACGGTAGCAATCTCCATTTTGTGAGGTTTTCTTTGAAACACACTCCCTTGTTTAGGCTCATAATTAAAACCCTTCATAAAGAAGTTTACGTTTCCGAACCTGTTCTCCTTCTCTTCGAAATGAATGCAATCAACAGAGATAAATTCAAAATCTAATATGTTAACCATATACTCATCGTACCCATACTCCTGGCGCATAAGTCGATTGTTGTAAGAGGTCTTGTTTAACGCACTAGAATCATTACCGTATTTCCCACTTACAGTCTTAGCTATCTTTTCAAAGTCGTGCTCTTCTAGTTCATGACCAGCTAACCTTTTTAGCTCTTGTATGGATACCGTCTTAATGTGACCAGCATAAATTAAATCTTGGAACGTAGGATCTTCTGTGTAGCTATGAATGAACTTGGTCGGGTCAACGTAATTAGTTTTGATTCCTTCATTAGGGTCATTGGTCCTCTGCACGACAGCCATACCCAAAGAAACCAAGTCGTTAACACATCGTCTAAAAATATTATCGGTGAAGTTATTCCAGGAAAGAGTCATATTGGTTCCAATCTGAGCTGCCACTTCAGCATCAGTCTTGGTGTTTGTACCCAAGAATATTTCTGACTCTTCTAAAGAATCTGGTAACTCATCAGGGTCAATGTCGAGAACCAGTCCACTTTTTTCTTTTAGAGCCTTAAGCTTTTCCTTCGCTTGAATCTGTACCTCTACTCTTCTTTTCTTTTTGTCTTTCTCAGAAGAGGAAAGCGGATCTACAGCCTCAAGGTTGGGGTACGGATTTCTAGAAAGGATTTTGTTTACAACGACACGAACAAACTTTGGAAGGATAGGAACTGGCGTATAATCCAGATTCATCAAGCTGCCATCACCATCATTCGGATTCAAAGACCGAAGAAGCTTCTTGTATATGTTGGTGTCTTGATTACCGTTAGCGTAATCCCTACTTCTTTCGAAAACAACATTTCTTTTTCCGTAGAGGGAGGTAGAGCTAGTCATTTTGCCCCACTGAGACTCCATCGCTTTTGCGTATGCAATCCCGTAAGCCTTACTGTTTTTCGTTTCAGTGCTTGCTAACGGATCGGGAAACGAGCCTTTTTTGTTGTCGTTTTTATAATTCATATTTTTTAAAGCACAGTAAGCTTGTTTGCAAATATAGCAAATCGTTAATTGACCTTATATTTTCTAAAAAACACACGGTCATCAAAATTAGATTTCTTTTTTTGTTTTTGTTTTTGGCAACCCAAAAGTGCTAAACCAGAACTGATAGTCAAGTCATATTTAGTTCTCTTATCTATCTTAAATCCTATCCAGTCCTCTAACGTTGTGTTAAAATACATTTTTCCCACTTCGCCAGTTTCATAGTTTACTCCAACGTGTTCGTGGATATACTTCTCTATAGATTGAGCATGAGCCTGTATTACGTCCTGAGAGTTAGATGGAATCCCTTTTGTTTTTACATTTGTGTGTGAAGAAGTACTAAGCAGATGCTTAGGTCTGTCCATCAAGTAACCGTCGTAACCCCTTGACTCAAAGTATCTTACAATACCATACTTGTTGTTCTCTACAAGCAAAGGGTATCCGTAGTAGAAAGCACACATCAAGACGTCCTCATAAAATATACTGGCTAGATCTGGGCGTGAAGCATATTCTACAACAAACATGTTTGAGGGGCGATTCATAGAAAACTTGTTGTACATGTGGAGCGCACCTTTAGAGCCTCTGTTGTCTACAGTAGCATCTAGGTCGTAAGAGTCAACCCCACCACAACCATATTCAGGGAAAGGCGCAACTCTTTTCCCTCTGTCCAGTTTGGATATATTTCTTTCATTTGGATCTGGCATCCAGCATACCTTGAACCTGCCGTTAGGGGTGGGAGAGAACACCACCTCTTTATCTTTTTCTTTCCAAGTAAAGTTCCCTGTAACTACAGGATTTGGGAATAGCTCGTCGTTGTGTTCTATCTGCTGATAAATCTTACCTATGTTGAAAAGGCTGCCCTCAATGCTGTCCCTGAAGGCTTCGTCTTCGGTAAAAGGAAACTGCCTAGTTATCTCGTTAAGTTCAGAAGGGTCATCCTTGAAAGACTTCCTCTCATTTTTTAAATAAGATTTACTACCCAAATCAATGACCTCACCATCGATACCTATTACGCCACCATGTATGTGTACGGTTTGGGAAGGATCTTCAACTACAGCATTTCCATACTGATCAAAGAAACCTTCTAACGCTTCGTATGCAGGAATAAATATTCTGTAAAGACCCGACCTAGTTCTTCCGTTGGCGTTTCTCTGATTAGGATCTGAATCATTCCATAAACCCTTATACTCTTTACCGCCTTTGTTCATAGGGTTGACAGTAGAGCCAACAATTGCTTTTCCGACAATTCTCTTACCTACGATCAAACAAGTCCTTTCTATCCTCCAAGCCTCGCGGATGTCTGTAGGCTTCTCCCACTTTCCCGCCTCGTCCAAATACAGCATGTGCAGCTTTTCACCGTCGTATGCGTTGTTCGTGGTGTTCTTCCAGTTGATGACTGTATTAAGGGCATCACCACGGTAAGACGTCTTATTGTTTTTCGTAATTCTTTTTGATGGCTCACGGAAAGCCAGCTCCATACGTGGGTTCGTGGTACCGTCCTGGATGGGCTTGAAGAAGAAGGGGTAGCCTCTAAAAATAGAGACTACTTTTTTCATGAAGATGTTTTCCTGAGCATCTTTACCAGTCTTTGACTGAATCCCCAACAGCTTCTCTTTAACTTGACTAGCTTCGTCCACAAGGACAGCAGAGCATATATTAGTGTAGCCAGAACGACGACACTTAGTATATAGCTGACCGAAACAACGGGGATCAGCTTCGCAAGCAGCCATGTGGAGAAAGATTTCTCTTTGGAAAGCGAGGTATGATGGGTATCCGATATCAATTTTAGACCATTGTAGAAACATATAGTGTCTCCCTGTAATATACGTAGGGACCCCATTGTTGTAAAACCAAACGCCGTTCCTCCTGCGTTGAAACTCTTTCTCGATGTATACACGAAACTTTGACCGAAACTCGGCAGGCTTCTCGAACCACTCATCCATACTTCGAATCCTTTGCAGTTCTTCGGGCATAGGCAAGCGCCTCCACAGCTGCAACTCCTTTGGCTCTTCATGGAAGAGTATTTCAGATCGCTTTGGTTTTTTTGGTAGCACAATAAGTAGCCCACTCGATTCGAAGTGATCTCCCTCTGTGCCGTTAGGGTCGATCTTAATCCCTTTAGTTTCATAACCATCTATATCTATAAGTACAGACATTGAATTTAATTTGTACACCCGACAGGATTCGAACCTGTGACCGTCTGCTTAGAAGGCAGATGCTCTATCCAACTGAGCTACGAGTGCATTCGCTCATGTGTTTTTTTACGATGGCAATTTGCACACCTTATCTCACACTTCCTTATTTCGTCTTTTATTGTTTTTATGCTGTAATAGTTAGAAACCATATCAGCTATTGCCCTTNTCTTTTCTCCTTTTACGTGATCAAACTCAAGGACCACTGGGTCTGACTCCCCGCAATCCACACAGCTGAACATTCTTTTTACTCGGTCTACAAACGCTTTGTTCTTTTTTCTTTGCCTTCTGTTTCTAGCCGAGCTTCTAGAGATTATTTTCTCTTTGTTTTCTCGGTAGTGTTTAGCTGCCGCCTTAGCCTGATCTTTTTTGCTTTTGTATGGCACCGTGTGCTCTCTATTGGATTCGAACCAATGACCTACGAATTATGAGTTCGCTGCTCTACCGCTGAGCTAAGAGAGCTTGAAGTTGACGATAGAGTGACCAGAAGTAACATTTTGACTGCTAAAATCATAATCACCCCAATATATTAAGCCAGTGGGTTTACTTTGAGAATTTTTCTGCGAATCCTCCTGAGTAGTCTTTGTCTTGTTCGATTTCTCCATTTGCTTGTAGCTCTTTAACCATTTGTTCTAATCTCTGGCGCTCTACCAGAAGTTCTTTACAATCCACAGCAGTCTGCTTGATTGACTGCAATTCTGCTTTTCGAGCAGAGCCACCAGCCTCTGGATCAACAGGCTTTTTGATTTCTTCAATCATATTGTTGATTGCAACCTCCATACTAGACATAAGTCGTCTAGCCGCACTGACAGTAGTAAACTTAGTCGAACGGCTCATCTCCAATCCAGTATGTTCCGTACTGAGAGCAGTACACAAATACAGGCGTNCGCTCACCCACATATGACCCACCTATATTGAACTCGAAATGCTCAATAGCATCTTCACGAGTCATATCATCATCCCTACAAAGGATNTCAATGATTTGGTCAATATCGTAGACGGCTTTTGGTTCTGACCCATGTGTCATTCCTATCAACGCTTCATCGAAACCATCGGCGATAAGACACTCGTTTTGCTCCAGGGCAGACATAAGCTCGTCTGCNTTTCTTTTTTCAGAGGCAATCATAGTCATATTAATTAAATTATCTTTCAACATACATCAAGTCTTCAAGGCGGGTTCTGTAATATTCCTTCCCATCTATCTTGATGCGATAGTCTCGGTTCTCTTTGAACCCCACTACGTCGCCGACCTCTAGNCCTAGCGCTTCAATCCCAGAAGACGTAAATGCGACTTTACCTCTTGTTGTTGGTTTCTCTGTAAGTTTAACAACTTCGATAATTTCCGATTCTTGAACTTCCTCTTCTTCGACGGGCTCAAGAAGGCTCCAACCCGCAAGAGGTTGGATAGCACCAGTACTGCTACTTTTAAAGCCAATAGCTTGATTATTGATAGCGTGGTCTTGATCGTACCTGACAAGGTAGTGATTATCACTGCCAGTAAGTGGTTGACCTTCGTTGATAACCACGAGATGGTGGAAGTACAGCGTGTCGCCAGGCTCGACACCAGTTTCGTACTTGAACGGGACAGCCACGACAGGGCCTTCTGTAACTCTGTTTTCAAACTCATTGAATCTATTGTCTATGTACAACTCTAAACCACCAGACGTAGTGATGGTGTCGTTTATCGTCCTGTCTAATTCGACGACAAACAAATTAAATGTTTTCATTAATTAAAATTTAGTAACC
>FUFK010018398.1_pt1 | contig 49648 bp, 74 predicted proteins | sample 1021851 | NCBI WGS metagenome assembly FUFK01 (sample SAMEA51879418, study PRJEB19060) | metagenome | reverse complement strand
AAGATAAAGTATTTTTAGATTTTAACTTTGAAGAACGTGATAAAGTTCATGTAGGACTAAATTCAGAGTTTAGTGAAATATTATGGTTTTACCCATCTTCTGCTGGAACAACTGTAGATAAGTATGTTGCATATAATTATTTAGAAAAAGTTTGGTATTATGGAACACTTGCAAGACAAGCATGGCTAGATAGAGGCATAAGAAACTTACCTCAAGCAACTGGCAATCAATATCTTTATAATCATGAAGTAGGGTTTGATGATGACGGTTCTGCTATGACATCGTTTATTGAATCATCAGCCATTGACATAGGAGATGGTGATAAATTTTTATTTATAAAACAAGTTATTCCTGACATTACATTTAATGGTTCTACTAGTGTGAATCCCGATGTAGCGTTTACAATGAAGTCTAGAAATAATCCTGGAGCTAATTTTAATGAAACAACACAAGCTACAACTCAACGATCTGCAACAAGCCCTGTTGAACAGTTTACAGAAAAATTAAATTATCGTTTACGAGGTAGATCTTTTGCTTTAAGAATTGACTCTACATCACTAGGAACAAAATATAAATTAGGTACACCAAGAATAGATATTAGGGAGGATGGTAGACGCTGATGTTAATAACCAGTATTCCTCAGTATATTCAAGGTGTTACAAACGCAAAGGTAGATTTAACCACAACGAATCTTACGACTTTGTTTACAGTTCCTAGTGATGCCGATTTTAATGCAGCCGTTGTAAACTCAATATTAGTATCAGAAGATAGTGGTAATGCAGATACGATAACAGTTACACTTGTAAGTGGTAGTGATACATTTAGTTTATTTAAAGTAAAATCAGTGGGGGCTAATACTACTGTAGAATTACTATCAAAAGATTTGATATTACAAAGTGGAGAAGTATTAAAAGTTCAAGCAGCAACAGCAAATAGATTGCATGTTGTAGCAAGTATTCAAGAGTTATCTAAAACAAGAGTAACAACGAGTGCTATATCAAGAATCTAGATAAAAGGATTGTAAAATGAATTATTATAAGTTATGGTATTGTCATGATTGCTCCGTATGAAAACCAAGCTAGAGGATTAGCAAGTTTAGGTCGGTTTGAGGACACTTATATTGTTCATGCTGCCGAAGGCGAAACAGTTATCCCTAAAGAAGTATTAGCAGGCAATCCTAAATTAAAAGAAGATATTTTTAAACAGATGAGAGCAGTAGGTATAGACCAACCTGAAAGTTATGTTGTTGGTAATGCTCTAAATTCTATTAATCCTAACACTGGACAACCAGAATTTTTCTTTAAAAAATTAAAAAGATTTCTTCCTACTATTGGTGCGATAGTTGGTAATATTATAGCTCCAGGAATAGGTGGTGCTATTGGATCTGGTCTTGGATCGTTGGCAGCAGGTGAGCCTGTAGATAAAGCTCTTATAAATGCTGGTGTCGCTTATGTTGGTGGAAAGTATGTAGCTCCTGAAATAGATAAAGCAGTAGCTGGAATTAGTGGAACAAGTAGTGTTCCAACAATAGGGTCAGTAACAGGTGCAGGACAAGCATTTACTCCTGCAGCATTCCAAACAGGAACATCTACTGCTGGAAGTATTTTATCAGGAGCAGGAGCAACAATACCACAAGTTGTTACAGCAGGATTAGGTCCATTAGTAGGAAAAGAAATAGCTAAATTAGCTGAACCTATAGAGCCAGAAGGTGAAGGAATGTCAAAACAGCAAATAGTAGATAATTATTATGCTGCATTAGCAAGAGGTGAAAACCCTGAACTACCTCCTGAATTAACTCCTCCACCACAAAGTGCTTTATTTGGATTAGAAAAACAGGGTGCATCAACTGATCCAAAAAAATTATTAGCAGATGTTGATTATGAAGCTCTATTAAATAATATTCTTAGTAGACAAATGTTTTTAAATGCTGCTGGGGGTGGTTATATTAAAGGTCCAGGAACACCAATAAGTGATTCTATTCCAGTAAGGGTATCTAATACAGAGTTTATAAATACAGGAAAATCAGTCGCAGGAGCTGACCCTACAGGACAAAATAATCCTGATAGAGGTGCTGTGGTTATGGAAGGAATCATGAGAGCTTTCGAAAAAAGAGCAGATAAAAATGCGAGGATGGCGTAATGGCAACAACTGAACAAACCGTAATAAATAGACAAGCTCCTTTTTTAGAGGATTATGCTCGTAAACTTTTAGAATCAAGTTATCAAAAATCGCAACAGCCTGTAGATATACCCGATATACAAGTTGCAGGGTTTACTCCTGATCAACAAGATGCTGTAACAAGAACAAGAGAAGGATTAGGAACTTTTGCACCTTTTCTTCAAGGAGCAAGTCGAGCTGTTGAAGAAGCGATTGGTAGACCTTCTATAGATCAAACATTCGGTGCACAAGGTATAGCTTCTTTTATGAATCCTTTTACACAAAACGTAATAGATACAACTTTAGCTGATATAGGAAGGCAAGGGCAAATAGCTCAAAATCAACTAGCTGCACAATCCGTGGGTCAAGGAGCATTCGGTGGATCTAGACAAGCTATTGCACGAAATGAACTTGCATCAAATATTTTAGATCAACAAGCTAAGACAGCAGGTCAGTTAAGAGCAGCAGGGTTTGAATCTGCTTTACAACAAGCAAGGAACTTAGCTGATGCACAAATAAGAGAAAGAAGTTTATTAGGTCAATTAGCTGGACAGCAAGCAGGATTAGGTGGTTTACAACAACAGTTACAACAACAAGATGTAGCAAATTTATTAGGAATAGGATCATTACAACAAGGTCAAGCTCAAGCTCTACTTGATGCTGCAAGACAAGGTGATTTACAACAAGCCTACGAACCATTCCAAAGATTAGGATTCTTTAGTGATATACTAAGAGGTGTTCCTACAGCTTCGCAAACAGTTACTGCGACAACTGCACCTACTCCTTCATTACTTTCTCAAATAGGTGGTGTTGCTGCAACAGGATTAGGACTAGCAGGGCAGTTAGGGTATAGACCTTTCGCAAAAGATAATACAGGACTTGGTTCTTTTAATTTTAATTTAGGAGGTAGTAGGTAATGCAACAAAGAGGGGGCATACCTTTTGGGTTATTAAATGTTCAAAATGATCCTTTGTTTCAAACAGCAGGTAAATCTAGATTTTTGCAAAGTAATGTAAACCAAATAAATCAAAACGATTTAAAACAGTTAGGAAAAGCAAGTGTAGAGAAAAATTCAGGAGGACTATCAACTGACGATATTTTTAAAAAAACAGCACCAAAAGTAGAAAGTTTAGCTACNGATAATAAAGANACAGTCGATNCTANNTTAACAGGTTTATATGATGGTAGTGGNGATATAGCAAANATAATGGGAGCATTATCNAAATTATCTAAAGACGATAAAGCTGATAAATTATATCAANANTTAATAGATGAAAANACAACACCAGAAGATGCAAAAGCAAAAGTAAATAAATTTTTTGGTGTAGATAAAACAGAAAAAACACCTGCATGGGCAGATGCTGCTTTAGCAATAGGTTCTCAATTATTAGCACCACCAAAACCAGGACAAACAACATTTCAACAGTTTGGAACTGCTCTTGCTGCAGGTGGTGTTGCTGCAAAAGCGAAGAAAAAAGAGGAGCGAGCAGAGGATCTTGCTATAAATAAACTTGCTTTTGGTGTTTATAGAGAAGATGAAAAAACTAGAAAAGCATTAGCAAAACAATATGCAACTTACAAACAAAAAAGATTACAAGATACAACTAAACTTGGTTTAGATTTAAGTAAGTTGTTTTTTGATAAACAAAAATTCGAATTAGAAGAAGATAAGTTTGCTGAAACACAAGGGAAAAATTACGCTAAATCTATCACCGATACAGTAAAAACTTTTCCTGAAGAAGTTCGTGGTAATTTATTTGATGCAATACAGAAAGATAAAAAGTTTTTAAAAGGTGTTGAAATAAAAGATGTACCAAGTGCTATTTATGCATTAGCCAAAAGTGCAGGAATAAAAACAGATAATGTAAAAGGATCTGATATTGTAAAAAGTGAATTTAAAATTAATACAAAGCCACAATTTGAGAGATTAAAAACTGCTTATCCAGATCTTGGTTGGGGTACATACGATCCATCAAAATCATATATATTAAGAGGGTTTAAAAATAAAACAAAACAAGCTCTTTTTACTCAAGCCCCTAATTTAGAAATAGAACCAAAAAAAGAAAAAACAGGATATNTAGGNTTANTAGANGAAAGANTGAANNTAAAGAAAATAGATAAANCCTAGNCAAGAAGATTTAGCTAACTTAAAATTAATTGAAGATAAAATAGCAAAAGAGACTAGAGAACCTGATGATAGAACAACATTAAGAAAAGAACAAGATAATCTATTAGCTCTTGAAAGAGAAAAACAAACTGTTAATATGGGTGGTGCAGGTCGTCCTTTAGATGTAATAAATAGAGAAATAGAACAGACAAGAGGTCGTATTAATTCACTAACTACATCAGATAAAACAGCTATTTATGTAAATAAAGATGGATCTTTTTATAATGGTCCAGTGGGTCCTGGAGGAATAACTGAAGCACAATTAAAAACAGAAAGAGTTGATTTAGAAAAAAGACAAGTAAATTTTGTTCGTGCTGCATATATTGGAGATAAAATACTATATGCTCTTGCTCGTCCAGGAGCAAAAAAATCTGTTGGTTTATTTGAATCTTTTGCAAATAGAGTTGTTGGTATAACTAATCAAATAACTAACTTTACTGAAATTTCAGCAGAAGATCAAGCTAAATATTCTGGTGAAAATATAGATAATTTAATCGAAGGAAATACTGGAAATACAAGTAAAACATTTGCTGCATTTAAATCAGCAGCAAAAGGTAATCAAAGATTAATGTCTGCTGTTATGGATTATGCTTATGCATTAGCAGGTAGTCGTGAGACAGGAAAATTAACTGATAAAGACGTTGCTGCTGCATTAAGAACATTGGGTGGTGAAGATTTATCAGAGGGTGCGTTTTTTACAAACCCAGATAAATTGATTACAGGTGTAAGTAATGCTTTAGATCTAGCAAATAACAACTTAGGTGTTGGTATGAATGTTTATTTAGATAAAGCATATAGAATGGAAAAGAAAAGAAACCCAGGAGCAGACGAAAACGATTATAAATTTGATGCTATTGCAACAATAAAACGCTTATCTCCAGACTCTACATTATATGAACGTATTTTTTCTGGAAAAACAGAATTTTCTCCTCATGGTCTATCTTATCAAAAATTTGAAGAATATCAAAAACTTCATGGTGCTTCCTCTAATACTGAGGGAAGTAATGATGTTAGTCTAGGAGGTAATGCTTTAAGTCAAGTAGTACAATTAATAAAAAACACTAGAAAATTTGGTGTTGATCAAAGTGGGAAGTTAACTCAAGAAGCAACAGATACAATAAAAAATTTATTAGAAAATTTAAGCACTGAAGATAGAGCTAAAGCTAAACAACAGTTAGGATTATAATTAAGTGTCAGATCCAATATTACAAAATATTTTTGATGAAATAGAAACTAATAGATTAAAAACAGCTAGTTCTTCAGTTCAAGGAATGGGAAACTTACCTACTGCTGCATCAGGTTATTTAGAGTCAAGAGGTGTTCTTAGTCCAACAGAATCGGCTCTTATGGAACAAGGTATAGATACAGCTGGTTTTACCGATACTAGTTTGAAATCTGATATAGAACTAGATATGGAACAAGCAGGNATCTTGAATNAAGGTGCACCAACATCAGTTCGAGCATTAATAAGTTTTGGTCAAGTANCAGATCCAGATNTACAAAAGAAAAATGTTTTATATCANTTAAATAATTATTATAAAGAACAAGGACTTATAACNGATNATTATGANTTTGGTTTAAGANTTGGACCTNAAAGTAANCGNTTAGANTATAAAGATCCGTCTAATCAAGGAAGGTATAATGTTCTTGATCCTGTTGGGGGTTTAGATTTAATAACTGGAGATNTAGCTGATTTAGCAGGAGATATACCAACTATATTAGCTGAAATAGGTNCTGCTACAGGAGTAACTTTTNTTCCAGGAATNGGTCAAACAGGTGTTGCTCAAATAGGTGCNGCATCATTAGCTGCATTAGGAACAGANATATTAAGACTAAAAGTAGCAAGAAGTACAGGTGCTTTATCACCTGATGTAANAGATGATGATATTTTAAATACAGCATTAAATACAGCTAAATGGAGTGCGTTAGGTGGGTCAGCAGGTCTTATATTATATAAGTTTGGTAGACCCTTTTTAGCTAAATTAGGTTTAGTTCCACAAGGATTACGTTTTGATTTAGATGAAGAAAGTTTTCTAAAAGCCTACGATTCATATGTTAAAACAGGTGCGAAAAAAAGTGCAGAAGAAATAGGAGTTGTTCCTTCTTCTGCTCAAGTTGCAAAAATAGCATCAGAAGACCCTACCCTTACTCCATTAGAAAAAACACAAATGGCAAGTCTTGCTGGAAAATTAGGAAGAGAAGAAAAACTTGTTGCTACTTCTCCTGATCTTGAAACTGGAGCAGCAATTACAGATCCAAGCACTCATGGCTAATATATTAGCTAAAGAAAAAGTTGAAAAAGCAGCAGGCGAGGGTGTTGATGTTACTACGGAAATTACAGAAAAAAGTTTATTAGAACTAGGCGAAGGTGTTCAAAAGAAAGCGATTCAAAACGCAGAAGGATTAAAATTTGAATTAGAAAAATATACTGATCAAAAATTAATAGATATAGAAAAAGGTTTAGATGATTTAGTAAATTTACCACCTAATGTTGCTGATGCCTCTACTATAGGAAAGACAGCACAAGAAGCAATACAAGAGTCTTATTCTAATACTCAAAAGAATTTCGATAAAGAATATGAAGACTTATATAAAGCATGGGAAAATAAAACAGGTATAAGTATTGATTCTACAATAGTAGGAAAAGGTGGAATAAAACCAATAGAATTAGCTAGTGAAGTATCAAAATTAAAAAATTCTTTTAAAGACAGAGCATTTGTAAATAATGAAGAAAAAGCATTAATAGATAAAATATATGATACTTTTATACTTAGTGAAAAAGGAGCTGCAATAAAAGTAAAAGATATTTCTCTGAGAACATTAAACGAAAATTTAAGAGATTTAAGAAGATTAGAAAGAGGAGCTTACTTAAAATCTTTATCTGGACAGGATTCACCTTATCCAGAAACACTTTCTAAAATGGTAGATGCTTTAGAAAAAGCTAGAACAAGAGTTATATCAAGAAAAAATGCTCCACCAGAGATGGTAGAAAAATTAAAAGTTTTAGATGATGGTTTTGCAGATTTTGCTAAAAAATTTAGAAATGCTAAAATATCTTCTATAGCTAAATTAAGAAACGCAAGAAACCCTGAAGCTGCATTTAATATTTTATTTAAACCAGATCGAACAGGAAAAACAGCTGTTTTAGAAATAGCTAATGAATTAAAAGCTGATCCAAAGAACGCTGGTCTAGTTGAATATATAGGAGATACAGTTCGTAAAAAATGGCTAGATACTGTAGTAAAAAGAAATAAAGATGGTCAGATTATATCGATAAATCAAGCAGCACATAAAAAATTTTTAGATGATTATAAATCAGTTTTTGATGAATATTTATCTCCTGCATCAAAAGCTGCATTAGATTCTGGTTCTGTTCGAGAATTTGCTGATCAGGTAGTAAAAGTACAAGCAGAGAAAAAAGCTCTTTATAATCTTATAGAAAAAGATTTAAGACTTGCTGGAGGACAATTAGATAAACCAGAAAAATTATTTGAGTTGGTATGGCAACAAGATGAAATCTCTCCTTTTACTAAAGCAATACCCTATATAAAACAAAATGATGAATTATTTAAAACATTTAAATCTTTAATATATAGAGATATGTTAGATCCTCTTAAACAACACGTGATACCAAAAGGTAATGTGATGGTTCCAAATTTAGAGTTACTGGTTCCTTATGTTCAAAAAAATAAAAATAAATTACAACAAACTTTTGGTGATCAATATGTAGCTAATTTAGAAAAAGTTTTAACAGCTCTTAAACCTGCATTATCCGATGTTGCTCCTCAACAAGCTAGACAGCCGACTGATTTATTAACAACATTTGCAAGAAGTGTTGTTGGTGTATTTACTCGCCCAGGAAGAATTTTAACTTTTATAAATAAAGTTAGAGGAAGAGCAAAAGAAGATGCTTTAGTACAAGGACTAATTGATCCAGATAAATTAGCAGCAATGGCAAAAGCATCGAAACTATCCCCAGGACATTCTGCAGCTATTCAAACATTAGGAAGAATATATTTTGGAGGAGATAGATCTGCACCTTTTGATGAGGATTTGAACGTACCTAAACCATCTTCTGCAGAGGAAATATTAAAAGAGTTACAACAAAGGTAGAACTATGGTTGTCGCAGAAGTTCTCACTGGCATAGCATTAGTCAAGAAAAGCGTTGACTTTATAAAAGAAAATATCTCTACAGTTCAAGACATACAAGGTATAGCCAAACAAATAGATGGGTTCTTTGAGGGTGAAGCTCAAATGAACAAGAAAGGTGGAAAGATTGGTTTAAAAGAACAATTCGGTATTGAATCTACAGCTAATGATTTTATTGATAGGAAGTTATTAGAAGAAAAACGTAACGAACTAAAGATGATTATTAATATGAGATTTGGACCAACTGCATGGGATCAAATAATTAAAGAAAGAGCAGATAGAATAAATGAAGCAAAAGAAGCTGAACGCTTACGCAAGGTAGAAGCAAGACAAAAACAAAAGGAGTTAATAGATGCCTTACAAACTATGGGTATTGTATTTTGTGTTATTGCTGTTCTCGGTATTATTGCAGCTTTATATTTCAAAGCATACTCAAAAGAATATACGAGGCAACAAAAAATACAACGAGGTGAAATAGTTTTACCAACTATGACAACTTGTAGGTTAATGAAACAAAAAGTTTATAAAGGTAAAATGGCTTGTATATATCGTGGGGCAAATAAAACATATGAACTCGAATTTACAGATATTCGAGTAGGTTGTCCTAAAAAATATCAATGTGTTTTAAATCCTAACGGTAAAGAACCAAATATAGATGATATTATGGAGAGTCTAAGGAGTATTGCTAAATGAGTAAAAAGAAGAAAGATCCTAAAGTTGGCACAGGAAAAAAACCAAAAGGCAGTGGGAGACGCTTATACACAGATGAAAACCCTAAAGACACAGTTAGGATCAAGTTTGCCACCCCAACAGATGCAAGAAACACAGTTGCAAAAGTTAAAAAAATCAATAAGCCATATGCGAGAAAGATACAAATACTTACAGTCGGTGAGCAAAGAGCTAAAGTAATGGGAAAAACACAAGTGGCTAGTATTTTTAAAAGAGGAAAAGAAGCAATAAGAAAAGCTCGTGGAAAGAGGAAAACAACTTAATGTCTAGTTTAATATGTAATCTTCCAGCTCAACATGTTTGGGTACGAAAAGAATATCTCATGGATCATGAATCAGGTCATGGTGAATATGTAAAAGGTATTTGGGTCAGTGCTAAATCTATTCCTGGTCGTGCTTTTTATTTTGAAACATATCTTCCTGATTATGGTGCTATGTTTGATAAATTACCAATAAGTGCTTTTTTATCAGAACCATCAAAACCTGATCCTGATATGTCTTTACCTAATTTACAGTTTTGGAACTGTATGGATTATGATGTTACTTGTATATATAAACAATTTATTGGATCGATGGACTTTGAAGCATTTACTAGAGACCATGGATTCCAAGCTGGAACTTATATTTGTACATTAGATAATTATCATAGAGATCCAGATACAATAGATTATAGTACGAGTGAACAACCAGATGAACATAAATCTTTTAACTTATTAGAATTAAACAATGGTCAATATTGTTTATATCCTAATAACAGAATGAGAGTATATGATAATTCATTAACACCAGAAAAACCCTTTACACCTGACTTTAAAGTAAGCACAATATATTATCAAGTAGAAAGTGGCAATAAAACTAGACTAGGAGATACAGATGAATACTACTGGAAAACAAAAAAAGAAAACAAAGAAGCTATCACCAAAGCAGATGAAGATAGCAAGGGTGGCTCCTCCAAGAAATAAAATTACTGGAGCAGATTTTAAAAAGTTAAGAAAGAAAAAGTAGTGACTCAAAAAAAGTTACAAAAAGATTCAATACTAAATGAGTACGATCTTGATGGTGATGATACGATTACCGATGAAGAATTAAAACAAGCTAAAGAAATAAAAGAAACAGAAACAAAGTTAAGAAAAAACCTAGCACAACTGCGTATGGCTAGATATACTTTGATAGGCATGGGCGTATTTACAGTAGCAATGTTTATAGTTCCTATAGAGCGTGTCGAAGCCCTAAGTGATATATCGAACTTGTTTTATATTTCAGGAGCAGGTATCGTAGGAACATATATGGGAACATCTGCATATATGGCAAAGAATGGAGTAAAATAATGTTAACAGCGTTAATTGGACCTGTAAGTAATCTTCTAGGAAAATTTATAGAAGATAAAGATATGAAAAATAAATTGGCTCATGAAGTTGCGACTATGGCAGAAAACCATGCTCAAGAATTAGCAAAAGGTCAACTAGAAGTTAATAAAGCAGAAGCTCAACATAAATCTATATTTGTTGCTGGATGGCGACCATTTATTGGTTGGACTTGTGGTATAGCTTTATGTTGGCACTTCGTTCTTGCTCCAGTAACCATGTTTCTTTGTGCCTACATAGGTGTAGCTATACCTGATCTTCCAACTTTTGATATGGGAAGTCTTATGACAGTCCTAATGGGTATGTTAGGATTAGGAGGATTGAGGACATATGAGAAACAAAAAGGTTTAACTAAGTAGCTATTTGTTCTTTAACGGCAACATCTTCCATTCTTTTTATTAAACGGTTTGCTCTATTAGGAACTTGTTTAGCCCAACGAGAGTCTTCCATTTGGATTGATGCCTCCATCCAATCACCATCTGCGATTGCAGCATTCATTTTTTTAAAATTAGAAAGACGAGGTCTACCCATATTAAACATCATGTTGCAAAGTATTAGTTGTACTTCTTCTGGTAGATCAAGAAAGTTAGGATAAAGTTTTTTACATTCATCTATCGTTGTATGAATATCTGCTTGAAAACAAGAATTTACTCTATCTTCAGATATTTCTGTGCCTACAGGTTTTTCATATTCTTCATCCCACTCAGTAACTAAATGTCCAATTCCAAAAGTGGGTAAACCAAGATGATCTAAATAGATCTCGTATTTACAACCTTCATCTTGTTCTATTTCTACTCTTAATCTATTAATATCCATTATTTACCCCATTAAATGTTTGTTATCACCATAAAATGGAACTGTCTCTATTGGTCTAATATGTAACTCAAATCCCATCTTATTTAAAACTTTATTAAAGTTACTCAGAGTAGGTTGCCTCATCTTAGATTCCCAAGTGTATATAGCTATCTCACTAACACCTGTGCCATCAGCTAATTCTTTTTGAGTATAGCTTTTATATTTTCTTATATCTTTAAATTTTTCAATTATATCAGCCATTTTTTCCAGTCCTCTCCTAAAACTTGAGTAGCTAAGTTTATTTTTTGTCTTAACGATTTTACTATAATTTCATCTACAGTTTTTTCTGCAACTAAATCAATATATGTTACTTTCGATGTTTGACTTATTCTATGTGCTCTATCTTCTGATTGCAATCTTATCTCAAGATCATAACTATTACTATAATAAATTACTGTATTAGCAGCCGTTAGAGTAAGACCAAAACCTCCAGTTCTTGGTTGTCCTACGAAGAAACGTAAAGTATCATCAGTTTGAAACTGTTCTACAATCTGTTGTCTTTCTTCTCCTGGAGTATCGCCATAATAACTTCTTACAGAGTTTTCACCATAAATACGACTAAGCTCTTGTTCTATCTTTTGTATATCGTGTCTATAGTTAGCCCATATTAGAGCTTTTCCGTTTACTTCTTCTAATATACTTATTAATTCAGATAGTCGATTATTATTTATTTCAACAGAAGAGCCATCGTCTGTATTTACAAAACCACAACTTATTTGATGAAGTCTTAATAGTTGTGTTATAACTGCGTTTGCAGTGACTTGTTCCATATTATCTAATTGGGTAACTGCATTCTTTTTCATATCCTGATAAATCTTTTTCTGTTCAGGGGTTAGCTCTATAACTCTACGAGTATATATTTTCTCTGGTAAATCCAAACATTGCTCCTTTGTTACTCTAAAAGAATGAGGCTTTATCAGTTCTGTTAATTCATCTAAATTACGAAAACCTAGTATTTGATTATATTGGTGAGATCCTGCAGATCTTTTTATCATGTCTGCAAATCTTGCACAAAAAGAATAATATGATCTAAATCCTAGTAGTTCTTCACTTAGAAAAGCAAACTGTGAATATAAATCTAAAGGTGATTTAGTTATCGGTGAACCTGTTAATATTCTTTTATACTTTGCTAACTTTCCTAATTCTATTGCGTTCTTAGTTCTTTTTGCCCTATGGTTTTTTATTACAGTAGATTCATCTATTGCTAATAATGTGCCTTCGTTATGTATTCCATTTTTATGATTAAAGATAAATCGTTTTGCTATCTCTAAACCTTTCTTAGTAGACAGAGCTTCAATATTCATTACAAATATTTGTAAATCAAAATCAGGTTTCCATATTGCTTCTATTTCTTTTTTTACTTTTTCTGTTAATGGTGAAGACCAATATGCCATCTTATGTTCTATATGGTTAGGAAGATGATTAGGTATTTCTTGCCCTACCCAGTTTTTATAAACACCTTTTGGTGCAAGTATAAACGCTGAATTAATTTTTCCAGTATCATATAGATAAGCTATAGTATCTATTAAGACTTTCGATTTACCAGTTCCCATATCCATAAGCAATGCATATTCATCTTTATTACAAGATTCTTTTAATGCATTAAGCTGGTGTTTATACGGTCTAGTTTTGAACGTAAACAAATATGTCTCCTTCTTCTTTCTAAAAATTAATATACTATATAAATATCTAGTGAGATATATAAAAGTTATGAAAAAAGTTCCTTACGACCCTTTATCTATGATAATGTAAAATAAAATCTCATAGAGCAGTTATAGAGTAAAAACAAAGGCTTAACTACATTCTTATGATATTATGAGATTATGACGAGCTTTTTTAAAAATAAAATAATAAAAACTTTTAAACATGACTATGTTGCATAAAATAAAGGTTTATTATTATATTAATAAAGTATAGTATAGTAAAAGTTAGGAGAAAGTAGAATGGAATATACAAAACAAGCAACTGTATATGTTGTACAAGACTTTGGCACTAAGAATATATCTGGTGCTTTAAGATTTGGTCAAATAAAAGTTTTACTTCCACCCAACAGACAAATCGTTTTAAGTGCTGCTCCGACAGTCGCAAGACTAAGAGAAGGCTTAAATGGTTTTTCAGACGAAGACTATCTATTATTAATGGGGGATCCTGCTGCAATAGGTATAGCCTGTAGTATTGCATCTCATATTAATGCTGGAAAGTTTAAAATGTTAAAGTGGGATAGACAAGAAGCAATGTATCTTCCCATCAATATTAACCTAAAATACTTTGGAGAGTATGATGAACAATCTTGACGATATCCTCAGTGGTGAGGCAATAAACACCATAAATGTCAAGGCAACACCTGATGAGTTAAACAGGTTGAGCAGATTGGCAAACGAGCTTATCCATAAACAAAACGAAGTAAAAGAATTCGAAGAATCTATTAAGTCGTTTAAAGATAGGATAAGACAAATCTCCGAACAAGAAATACCAGACCTTTTAGCAGAGGTAGGGCTTTCTAGTTTTGAGTTAAAAGATGGAACTAAAATTAAGGTTGAACCTTTCGTTAGGGCTCATATATCAAAAGATCGAGCAAAAGAAGCTCATGCTTGGTTAGATGATAATGGTTTTGGTGAAATTATTAAAAAAGAAATAAACTGTAGATTTGGTAGAGGGGATAATAGATTTACCGAAGTATTAAGTCAGCTTGATAGATTAGGTATTGATACGACTACTAAAGAATCAGTTCACCATTCAACTTTAAATTCTTTCTGTAAAGAACAAATGGAAAAAGGAACAGATATTCCTGTAACTACTTTTGGTCTTTATAGTGGATTTGTAACTAAAATAAATAAATAAGGAGGACAATATGTCAGATAAAGCAGTTGCAAGAAAAGAAGAAACATCAGTCTTAATGGTTGATGATGAGATACTAGCTAATGGTACAGGTCTTGAGGATACAAGTTCTGAAGACTTTGCTATTCCGTTTATCAGAATATTACAATCTGGTAGCCCACAAGTAAAAAAGTCAGAAGGTAAATATATCAAAGGTGCTGAAGAAGGCGATATATTAAATACTGTGACTAATGATCTTGTTAAAGGTGACGATGGAATTATTGTAGTTCCTGTATATTATCAGAAAAAATATATCGAATGGAAGCCACGAGATTCTGGAGGTGGATTAGTAAATGCTGACCATGAAAGATCTATACTTAACCAATGTGTTAGAGACGAAAAGAAAAAATTCGTTTTAGATAACGGTAATTATATAGACGAAACGGCACAGTTTTATGTCATGGTTACTAATGAAGAAGAAACAGAGTGGCAACAAGCAGTTATTAGTATGTCGTCTACTCAACTAGGTAAAGCTAGAAAATGGTTAAGCACTATGAAGCAAAGACGTGTAAAAAATAGCGAGGGTACTCCAGTAGAAGCACCAATGTTTATGTTTCGTTATTTAGCTAAAACTACACCAGAGTCAAATGATTTAGGAAGTTGGTGTGGTTGGTCTATAGGTCTTGATGGTCCTGTAAAGGAAAGATCTTTTATGTTAGAAGCAAGTCGCTTTTTGAAAAGTATTCGTGCTGGTGATGTAAAAGTTAAACAAGACGATGTTAACGAAGACTCAACACCTAAAGATGACGAAGTACCGTTTTAATCTAGGGGGCGAAAGCCCCCTTTTACCATTTGGAGAAAGATATGACTACAACATATAGTAAACTTAAAGGTAGATCTAAAGGTCATCGATATCGTAATTCAATAGTAGATTTACAACGTGACCTCTACAAACGTAATTCTAAGATGACACCAAGGGAACTAGGAGAAGATGAACGATTCGAAGATGATCCGAGGGCTTTAAGAGAACAAGATTATGGTAAAGTAAATAAAATACCAAGCTCACCTTTACATAATCGTAGACATGACTACTAAAACAGTAAAGGACTTTGCTACTCTTTTTTCTGGGTTAAGAAAAGCATATGGATCATATGCTCCAGAAGAGGGGAATGGTGTAGGAAAAGAAAAAGGTCGATATAGAATTATATCTGAAGATATAGATGATCTTCGGCTACAAGAATTATGGAAAAACCATTTAGAGGGTAAAAACTCTCTTGGTATAATACCGATTACAGAAACTAATACTTGTACATGGGGGGCTATTGATATTGATCAATATCCTTTAAACCATAGTGATTTAGTAACTAAATTTATAAAAACAAATAAGTTGCCATTTGTCGTAGCTCGTTCTAAATCTGGTGGTGCACATATATTTGTATTTCTTAGTGAACCTGTAAGTTGTGCTATCGTTCAACACAAACTAAAAGATATTGCCTCTGTGTTAGGTTACGCAACGGCAGAGATATTTCCTAAACAAACAAAACTTTTATTAGAAAAAGGTGATAGAGGTAGCACCTTGAATATGCCATATTTTGGTGGAAAGAGGACTACTCGTTATGCTCACGATGATACAGGTGTAGCTATAACAGATTTAAATGAGTTTATAGAGTATGCAAAACAAAAGACGATAACTAAAGCAGAGTTAGAAAGTTTAAAAATTATCTCTGCTGATACGGCTGATAAAGATTTAGAGGGTGCACCTCCTTGTTTAAAAATACTATGTAGTATGGGCTTTCCTGAAGGAACTAGGAATAATGGTTTATTTGACGTTGGTGTATTTTTAAGAAAAAAGTTTTCTGACGATTGGGAGAAAAAAGTAGAAGAAAAGAACTTTCAATATATGAAGCCACCACTTGGTGCTTCAGAAGTTTTAGCAGTTATAAAAGCATTAAGTAATAAAGATTACCAATATAAATGTAATGATCAGCCTATAGCATCACATTGTAATGCTGCAGTTTGTAGAACCTGTGAATATGGTGTTGGTTCTTCTGGAGGCTTACCACAGTTTAGTAATCTACAAAAACAAGATTCAACACCACCTATATGGTTTTTAGATGTAGAGGGTCATCGAATAGAATTAACTACAGATGAACTACAAAACCAAACTAAGTTTCAAAGAAGATGCATGGATGAATTAAACTTTATGCCTTTAACTATGAGACAAAATAACTGGAGAACTGTTGTTCAACAATTATTAGATAGTGTATCTATAATCGAAGTTCCAGAAGATGTATCTGTACATGGTCAATTTAAAGAGCTTTTAGAATCTTTTTGTACTGAAAGAGCACAAGCTCAATCAAGAGATGAATTATTATTAGGAAAGCCTTGGACAGAAGAAAGTAAAACTTTTTTTAGATTAAAAGATTTAATAGACTATTTTGGTAGACAACAGTTTAGAGATTATGGAAGAAACCATATTGCTGCACGACTCAGGGAACTGGGAGGTGGGGATCATTTCTTTCATGTAAAAGGTAAAGGTGTAACGGTTTGGTATGTCCCAGAATTTAAATCACAAGAGGAGGGCTACGAATTACCAAATATGGGGGAGGATCCATTTTGAGTGTTGATCCTTCTACTTGGTCTATTATTCTTGGACCTCCAGGAACTGGAAAGACTACAACTATCCTTAACTTAATTGAAATGGAGATGCAAAAAGGAACACCTCCAGATAGAATAGGTTATTTTGCTTTTACAAAGAAAGCATCTGACGAGGGTAAAGAAAGAACAATGAACAGGTTTTCTTTATCAGGAAAAGATATTCCTAATTTTAGAACTTTACATTCTTTATGTTACCGAATGTTAGGGCTATCTCGTACTTCGGTCATGGATCGTTCAAACTATAAAGAGTTTAATGATATTATGGGGTTACGTTTAACAGGTGATATAAATTTAGAAGAAGGATCTATTTCTCTTTTATCTAAAGATGATAAGTTAAAGTTCGTAGAGGGATTAGCAAGATTAAAGTGTCATGATTTAAGAGCCGAGTGGCAAGAACATTATGACGAAGATATAGATTGGCATACATTAGAACGATTTTCAAAAGGCTTATATCAGTTTAAACAAGCAAGAGGATTATACGACTTTACTGATATGCTTGATATGTGTGTACAAAAAGAACTTGCACCTAGTTTAGATGTTATGTTTGTAGATGAAGCACAAGACTTATGTCCTTTACAATGGAAGTTAGTAAAGATACTCGCACAAAAATCTAAGAGAGTCTATATCGCTGGTGATGATGATCAAGCTATCTTTAGATGGGCAGGGGCAGACGTAAACTTCTTGATTAATATCTCTAACGATGCTAGAATTTTGGAAAAGAGTTATAGAATCCCTCAGAGTGTCTTTAGTGTAGCTAATAAAGTGATAGGTCGTATTAAGACAAGAACACAAAAAACTTGGAGTCCGAGGGAAGAGGCTGGTAATGTAATCACCGAAGCAAGTTTCGAACATATTGATATCTCCTCTGGTCAATGGTTAATACTATCTCGTTCTAACTATTTATTAAATGAAATAGAAGCACATTGTAGAGGTCTTGGTGTATATTTCGAAAGAAAGAATAATCCATCTATTTCTAAGAAAAAGATAGAGGCAGTAAAAAACTGGGAAAATTTAAGAAAAGGTTTGTTTATCTTTCCTGATCAAGCAGAAGAATTAGTTCCTTACATAAGAGGATCAAAAAGAAAAGCATTTATGAATTTAGATCCTTCTCAAAAATTAACATTAAAAGAAGTACAACAACTAGCAGAACTTCCTGAACCTAAAATATGGCATGATATGTTTACTGGGTTATCTGTTCATGAAAGAAGTTATATTTTATCCATGTTACGACTAGGTGAAAAGATAACTAAAAAACCAAGAATTACTCTATCTACGATACACTCTGCAAAAGGGGGTGAAGCAGATAATGTTGTTCTTATGACAGATATGCCTCATAGAACTTGGAGGGCATATGAAAAAGATCCTGACGATGATACTAGAGTTTTTTATGTAGGTTTAACTAGGGCTAAACAGAACTTACATATCGTTCAGCCAGTTACCAATAAATACTTTATGATATGAATAGTTTTTTCTTTATACAATAAACTATTTATACTATCATAATATAGTAAATTTATAGAAAGGTAGAATATGACAAAGATTACTTTCCCAGAGGGCTTTTGGCAAGAATATATGCCTGGATGTTTTCGTAAATGGCACCCAGAAGAACTTGAAAAAGAAGCAAACTGGAGAGAAGAAGTTATTAAACAAAGTTCTAACTCTGAAGAAGTAAAAAAATCTTTATACAGATTTGACCCAGAGGCAGTAATTGTTTATAATAAGCACCCAGAAAAAGGTGCATCACAAATGTTAGTGATATTAGATATATTAAAGAAACATGGAAAACCGATAAGTGTAAAAGATTTCATACCTATAATAGAAAAGAGTAAGAAGCTTCAAACTTCTCAACCTGTTGACAGAATATATAAGCACTATCATAAAACAATGTTAGCAAACAACTACATAAACTATGAATAGGAGAAAGTAATGGCTTCGATAAGAAGAAAACTTGCAGTAAATGCAAACAACTCTAAAAACACAAGAATGGATATAGCAAGTGCAGGGACACTAGCAAACTGGAGACCAGATGAGTTAGCTCATATTAGTCGTTTTTGTAAGATGGGACAACTAATAATGGATAAAGCTAAAACTCTTGGACGACCTGTTGATATATTAGAAATAGGTTGTGGAGAAATATGGACACTTCGTTATTTATATAAAGCCTTTGTTTCTACTAAATCAGAGATTGTAAATAGTTATGTTGGCATGGATATAGATCCAGCTTGTTTAACTGATTGGTGGGTAGACGATGATCTTCCTGTTACAGAACACCAGTGGTTTAAAACTATGACTTCGAATAAAGGTCAAATAGTTTTACAAGATTTAACAACTAATCCTGAACCTCCTGTAGAAGATGAATCTATAGATGTATTTATGACAACAGAAGTTATAGAACATATGGGGAGAGAGTTTATCGAACCGTGGATTGAGGCTTCTGCTAGAAAGCTACGTCCAGGAGGTATTGCATATATATCGACACCTAACCACGATGGGTCTAATGATAAATTACCTAAAGATCATGTTTATGAGTGGGGTTATCAAGAATTAAAAGACTTATTAGAAAAACATTTCGTATTAGAACGTCATTATGGAACTTTTACTCAAACAAATAATTTTAATAAGAACCACCGTGCCAATATGAGGTGGTCACAAAATGTTATCGATGATATTAAAAATAGATTCGATAAGCATTGGCAAAGAGTAATATTAGCTACGGCTTATCCTGAAACTGCTAACAATGTTAATTGGCATTTAAGGAAGAAGTAATGGATCCTGTTAAAAGGTTTTTCTGGTGGATCGAGGAAAGACATGATATATTTAAGAAAAAAGAACAAGGTCTTCCTCGCCCTTGGACAACGGATAAGATTTTAGATAAGTATCGATTTACTAATCCGTTTCGAGAAAACGATAAGACAACTGTTTGGTTTCGAGAAAATATGAGACAACCTCTACATAACCAAGAAGAAGTTTTTATGGCTACTGTTATCTTTCGTTGGTTTAATCTGATTGAAACTGGAGAAACTTTATTAAAACATAATCTTCATATTGATTGGGATCCTAAACTTGCTAGAGAAGAAATTAAGAAACAAAAGAAATATGTTACAGGGGGTTATATAATAAAAACACCTAATGGTATGGATAAAGTTGATGGTGTTATTTGGTGTATTGAAAGAATATGGAATAGACGAGGTTGGTTAGCAGAAGAATTAATAGAAAAGACAGAAACTTTGAGACGTGCTCATATTCTCCTTAAACAGTTTCCATATTTAGGTCATTTTATGGCATATGAACTCGTTACTGATCTAAGGCATACAATGTTTCTAAACTCAGCTAAAGATATAAAAACTTGGGCTAATGCAGGTCCAGGAGCAATGAGAGGATTAAATAGAATATTTGGTAGAGAGTTGGATTGGAAAAGTTCTAAACATAAATGGAACGATGATATGTTAACTTTATTTTATTGGAGACATAACTTTTTACCACCAGAGATAGCTACAGTTATGGAGATGAGAGAAATAGAACATAGTCTTTGTGAGTTTGATAAATATGAACGAGTCCGTTTAGGACAAGGCACACCAAGAGGGAGATATAAATGATAACATTTCGTGGCGATAACGTAGAAGAAGTATTTCAAATAGCAGTGATGTCATTAAGGGAGCCACACAACATGGTAAAAATACCAAGTAGAAATGGTGATGTCTTAATGTTTAGAGACCCTGTTTGTTCTACTTATAACTTTCCAAGAGAACGAGTAATGTTTCTTCCTGAGAGAAATTGTAATCCTTTCTTTCATTTTATAGAAGGCTTATGGATGTTAGCTGGTCGAAGAGACGTAGAACCATTAGCAAGATTTGTAAAAAGGATGAAAGAGTTTTCTGATGATGGTAACTTTTTATATGGGTCTTATGGTTATCGTTGGCGAAACCAATTTGGTTACGATCAACTACATGACGTTATTCAAAAGCTAAAAGAGAATAAATGGGATAGGCGAATAGTTTTATCAATGTGGGATCCTGTGCATGATCTTCATTATAAAGGCAAAGATGTTCCTTGTAATACTCAAATATATTTTAAAGCCTATCCAACAAAAGAATTAGGTGAAGAGCATAATCAAATTAAATTAGATATGACTGTATGTTGTAGATCTAATGATTTAATTTGGGGTGCATATGGGGCTAACGCAGTTCATTTTAGTATGCTCCATGAATATATAGCAACAATGTCAGGATTAAGTGTAGGTTGTTATCATCAAATTAGTAATAATGCTCATGTTTATTTAGATGTTTGGAACGAACTAGATAAGAAACTTTCTAAAGGTATCTCTCCTCATGGCTATGAAGTTAACCCAGAGATAACATGGCAGGACTTAATACAAGATAAACAAAACTTCGATAAAGATTTAAATTATTTCTTTAACCTGTTTTGTTCTAGTAAAGATAACAAGGAACTAGGTGGTATGTGGATAACCCCAGATCACTTTAGTAATATGAAGACATTCGCTTATACAGCGATACCTCTTGTTGAGGCATGGAACTATTATAAACAAAAAGATTATAAACATGCCATACTGCAAGCCTCAACTATCCAAGCACCAGATTGGAGAAAAGCATGTATGGAATGGTTAGAAAGAAAGGAAGAGAGAGCTAAGAATGACTGAGAAACGTAGTAAGATAATACAAAAAGTTAATGTATTAGCTAACGATGATGTTAGTGCTTTGCATGAAGCAGAAAAGTCTTATGGAGATAGTTGGAAAAAGCGAGGTGGTATAGGTGCTTTTATGATGTTAGCTAGGAAGTGGGATCGTATAGAAAACCAATCAAACGATTATACTTACGATATCTTTTTAGCTTTAGAGGAGGATCAGAGACCAGAAGGGCTTATAGACGATATAAGAGACCTTAGACGTTATCTGCTCTTAGTCGAAGCACAAATAGCTTTACAAAAGAATGCTAAATAAGGTAAACTCTTTCCCAGAGAAAGGGAAGAAAGCATTGCCAAAATATAAAAATCCTTTACAGGATCCTCTGTTCCCTCCTGATAGTACATGGACAGTTCCAGAAGTGCTACCAGACTTATCGAAAGCTAAAGAAATAGCTATTGACCTTGAAACATGGGATCCTAACTTACGATCTAAGGGTGCAGGTTGGGCGAAGAAAGATGGGCATATCGTTGGTATCGCTGTAGCTACTGATGGTTGGGAAGGATATTTTCCAATACGACATAGATCAGGGGGCAACTTAGACGAAAAAGTTGTTTTTAATTGGTTAAAAGACATGGTATCTACAGATGCAGATAAGATTTGTCATAATGCCTCATATGATATTGGTTGGCTAAAAGCAGAAGGTGTTAATGTAAAAGGTCGTATAATCGATACTATGATCGGTGCACCTCTAATAGATGAAAACAGGTTTAGCTATGCTTTAAATGCGTTAGGTAAACATTACTTACAAGAAACGAAAAGTGAAGATTTGTTACGTGATGCTGCAGAAGCATGGAACGTAGATCCAAAAGCAGATATATCAGAACTACCACCTATGTATGTTGGTCCATATGCAGAGCAAGATGCTGCGATGACATTAAGGTTATGGAAGTTTCAAAAACAAGAATTATCAAGACAAGACTTATGGTCGATATTTAATTTAGAAACATCGATACTACCATTACTTATCGAAATGAGGTTTAGAGGTGTTCGTATTGATTTAGACCAAGCAGAACGTATGTCTAAAATGTTCAGGGCTAAAGAAGAAGATGCTTTATTACAGATAAAAAAGCTAGTTGGATCGAATATAGAAATATGGGCGAATGCATCTATAGAAAAAGCATTTAAGAAATTAAAACTACCATATAACTTTACAGAAAAAGGATCACCCTCCTTTCAACAATCATGGTTAGAAAACCATGAACACGAAGTTCCAAAGCTAATTGTAAAAGCACGAAAGATGAATAAAGCAAGGACAACATTTATCGACGGAATGCTTATGAGTAATCAACAATCAGGTCGTCTTCATGCTGAACTACATCCACTTCGTTCTGATGACGGTGGTACGGTTACAGGTCGTTTTAGTTACAGTAATCCTAATCTACAACAAGTTCCAGCAAGGGATCCTGAAATAGGTACGGCTATCCGATCATTATTTATTCCTGAAGAAGGATGCCAGTGGGGTGCTTTTGATTACTCTCAACAAGAACCAAGACTCGTTGTTCATTATGCAGAGATGATGGAACTTCGTGGGGCAAAAGAAGCTGGGGATGCATTTAGAGATGGAGATGCAGACTTCCATCAAGTCGTAGCTGATATGGCAGGCATACCAAGAAAGCAAGCAAAGAATATAAACTTAGGATTATTTTATTCTATGGGTGTTCAAAAATTGTCTAGTAGTCTAGGGTTAACGATGGAAGAAGGAAAAGAATTATTTAGCCAATATCATGAACGAGTTCCATTTGTAAAAGCCCTTAGTGAACGAGCTATACGACGTGCTGCAGATCAAGGCAATATAAGAACATTATTAGGAAGACGTTGTCGTTTCGATAAGTGGGAACCAATGCAGTTCGGTACACGAAAAATTATGGATCATAAAACTGCTTATGCTGAACATGGTAATGCTATTAAAAGGGCTTTTACACATAAAGCTATGAATAGATTAATACAAGGTAGTGCCGCAGATATGACTAAGAAAGCAATGCAGTTATTATTCGAAGAAGGAATTATACCTCATATACAAGTTCATGACGAATTAGATTTTTCTGTAGAATCAGAAGAACAAGCAGTAAAGATAAAAGAAATTATGGAACATTGTGTAGAAATAAAAGTCCCTGTAAAAGTAGACGTGGAACTTGGACCAAACTGGGGTGAAGCTAAAGATGCTTCTAAAGTCATAGCTCATGCTGAATCTGTTAGAGGTTGGACGAGAGGTTCTGAGTCAGATTATACAAAGCAAGCAGTATAAACATTTTATTCTTATATAATTCCATTTTTATTTTTATTATAATAAATAAAAAGGAGTATTAAATGTCCGAAAAAACTATAACGATGCCTATCATCATGGCTGTTGTCGCATGGCGAAAGCTACGAGAGTTAGGTGCTAAGAACGAAGCAGATCTAATCGCTGCAAACCTTATAGGTCAAGGAGTTGAGCTAGAAGGTGCTACTGCCGATGAGACGTTCGACTTTTATTCTGAGTATCTAATTACACACGGAATGTTATCCGTCGAAACGGCAGAAGAAGATTATAAAAACACTTGGAAAATCATACATGGAAAGGGAGAAAGCGATGAGTGAACAAGAAAAAATAGAAAGAAGAAATTGGATGTCTAAAGAACAGAAGATTCAAGTAGCAAGGAAGTTATTCGCAAGTATGCGTGGTCAATATATAATTGGTCAAGCCCTCTATATTGCGATAAAAGAACTAGATAAAGTTCCTGGAGCAATGAAAGAAGTATCGAATATTGAAGATATGAAATTATTAATGTATAATTTATTTCCTATGTATAAAGATACTCAAGAAATAACTGAAAATATTCATAGTGAGTTTCCAACTACTCAAAGTCCTTACGATAGTAATGGCGATGAGTCGGCATAAGAAACATTATTTTTAGTTTTTATTCATTTAATATTTTTACTATAATAAAAGAGTAGCATGGGGTAAGTACCTCTATCTCCCATGTTATTTGTTAAAATGTTGCAACGTACTAGAAGTGGGGCGATAGCATGAGGTTAGACAGAGTTGTTATCGGAATATCAGACCCTCTATGACTTCGACGGAAGTCACTCGGTAATGTCCTACTTCTAGTACACTTTTTAGGGTGCTATGAGGTTGAGTACAACAGATAGCTTAATGAGGGGCAAAATACTTGCATACCGACCTCTCGCCCTACACTTTTAGAAAGGAAGAAATATGGCAGATATATGTTATGAGTTAGAGGCTAAGTATGAAGTAACTTCATGTTATTTATTAGACTTTAATGTAAAAGATGTTTATGCATGGTGGATTAAGTATGATACCTTATATGTTCAGCATAAGCTAGGTGAACCTATATCAAGGTATAAACCTAATTTTCCAGGTCGTACAAACGACTTTAAACATGCAAAAGAGTTTTATCAAAACTCTGCACCTGTAGAAGAAAATCCATTGAAATATTAGAAAGGAAGAAAGATGGCAATTACTTGTCCAAGATGTGGTCATGGCATACACCAGTTTGATATGACCCCTTTTAAAATTTTAGAATTAATTGTTAGCTTTGATTGGCGAAGTTTAAACGATGATGAGATTACTCTTTATAAGCCTGTGTTTGGTAAAGTTCCCTTAGATGGAGCGAGGGCTTTAGAAACATCAGATGGCACTCGTTTATTTATTATTAATAATATGACCCTGTATTCTTTTGAGCTAGGTACTACTAAATCTCAAGGTAAGTGGGTCTTGCTTCATGTGACTAATCAGGAGGGTTCTAATGGAAAATAGATATTATGTTAAAGTAGCTATTAATAGAGATCTTAACAAATTAGTAGAGTTTATGATCGAAGCTGATAATGAAGAGCAGATTAGAAAAGTAATAGATAATAAACACGAAATAATAAGAATGGATTGGATAGACTAATGAAACAAGTAAATCAAGACACTATTACATTAGAATGGTGCACAGAAGATGTTATGCAACAATGCCCACTATTAACTAAAGATCAAGCTCGACAAGTATTGCGACGTTGTTTAGAAAAACATGATGCTTGTGTAGGTCTTAGTTGGGATATAATAGAGTGTCATGCTGATACTCTTTTTCCTTATCGAGGAGATTCTAAATGAAACATTTTAAACAAAAATCTTATGGTCGATCAACAGGTATCGCTAGTAACCTTTTAGAACAGATTATCCAACAAGATTGGAGAGGTCTATCAGCAAGTGATCTACAAACTTTCCAAGGTGTTGAATCAGATGGTGCAAGAATATTAGAAACAGAACATGAAACATATATTTTACATCAAAACACTTTAGAAGTTTACTCTCACGAAAACCATAGTATGATTCAATATGAACTCAAGCTAGTCAATATACTGGAGGTAGATGATGCAAGTGCCGTATGATTATTATACTCTCGAGGGCTTGATAAGGAAGTGGCATGAAGATCGTAACCTTATTGAGGGTAGTACAAGTAAAGATCAGGTTCTAAAACTTTTAGAAGAATTAGGCGAGTTATCCCAAGCAGTTATTCAGGCAGACTCTTACGATACACCAGAAGTCCCAAAGGCTTTGATAGCAGATGCTATTGGTGATATGTTAGTTATTATGATTAATATTTGTATGCGAAATAATATGTCTTTAGTTTCTTGTATGGATTATGCTTACGAAGAAATTAAAGATAGAAAAGGAAAATTGGTTAACGGATTATATATTAAAGAGGAGGATCAAAATGAGGATGCCAATGGATTTAACAACTAAGCGAATTAAGAAAGTATTAGTAGAGGCTAATCAAAGAGATTTAGCAGAGATCTTATACGATGCTCATACTATTTGGGATATAAAAACATTTACTGCGTTAGGCTTTCCACCAAAGTATGTAAAGAGTTTCATTCGTACTTATAAATCTGATGGCTCTCATAAAGGAAATATCTATGCAGACGATGGTTCAATTATAAAAGAACTCGAAGGAGTTTCGTCTCATAGAATTGTAGAAGATATGGCACGACGTTTTAATCTTCATACTGCTCTAGAAGCATCATATATGAAAGCAGGTCGTGGTAGTTCTTTAGCCGTACTTACCGACGCAGTTTTAAAACATGTAGAGGAGAATGTAGCATGATACTTTCAACAACAGGTTATTATCGTATTCGTATTAAAAGACGTGGGGACCACGGATCATCATTCATTGGTTCGTATCGAACACGAGAAGAAGCAGAAAAGAGATTAGAGTTCTTCTCTGCTCCATTAAAAAACAAGAACTTTTATTCAATCAATATTGAAGAAATGGAAGATACACTTAGCTACAAGTTTAACGATAAAAAGCATAGTTTTCCTATATAAATTGCCTTTTTGTTTTAGTATAATAAAAATAAAGAAAGTAGAAAGGATATTGCTAATGTATTGTAAAGTATGCGATAATGTTATCTCGCCCCCTCGCAGGGCTAGTCTTGGGTATGATACCTGTTTATCTTGTGGCGATAAAGAAGCTAAACAAAAAGTTCATACTGTTGTTCCTATGCATAAATCTAATTATGTTCTTGTGACTAACCTTTCGGAGTTAGTTAATATAAATACGAAAGGAGCATAAGCATGACATGGAAACTATTAGAGGAGGGTCATGGTTTCGGTTATGTCGAATATTGGCACCCAGAAGATATTGCTCACCCAGAGTATCCTACGGAGATACCTGATGATCATATAGATTATATGGATGCAGAGTCTCAAGTTGTTTCTGCTTGGCAAGATGCTAACCATACTTACGTTATTCATCATGTCTTGGACGAAACTTTTAATTATTTCAGATATCCAAAGGAGGGACAGTAATGATAGGTAATCCAGATGATGTATCTAATCAAGTAATTGCAAAGATAGAACGATGGTTAAAACATGAGATTAGTCATCAAGCCCCTGTAGTTGATGGTGAAGAAATTCTTACTGATGGTACTGAGGGTATTTGTGAGGGTCGGTATGAATGTGCTGTCTCTTTATTAAAACAAGTCGAAAAATGGAAGAAGGAGGTAGGACTATGAGTGGATATGATTCAGATGCTCTTGATGAAGCATGTCAAGAAATACTTGGTCATGATAACTGGGGTTATGTAGATAAAAATGATTTGAAAAAACAATTTGAGCATTATGATAAAGTAAAAGATAATATTGCTCATATCGTTGTGTTCTGGAAAGAACCAGAAGAGTATGATGTTAAATTAATTAAGAGATTGGACGAGTGGGATGAATAACGGTAAACCAAAATTTTTATTAAAAGTCACTTACCCAGATCAAACTGAAGAATACTGGCATGATCCTATGTGTGTTATTATCCCAGACCTTGCTCGTCTTCAAAAGATCCATAATAATAAGCTCATTCTACAATGGCTTGATATAAGACAAACAGGTATGAATTTAGGAAATATTGTTGATTCATCTGAGCCACGAGAAGTATGATGAAATATCTTACCGAAAAAGAAAGAGAGTTTAAAATTAAATTTATTGTCGAACAAGAAAAGAATGCAAAGAACTCTTGGAAGTGGGTTGAAAAAGCAGACGATAAAACGATTAATGATCTTTATGAGTATTGGACTCAAGAGATGTAGAATCAAGTATGGAGGAACCTTGATTCTACACTCATTTACAGGGGAGAAATAAACGATACTTAACGATACGTTATTTTTTGAATCAGTAAAAGCATTATTTTGTTATAGTAATCGTTTTTTATATCTCTTATTATAGTAGTAAGTTAAATATTAACCATTAATTTAGAAAGGAAGAATAATGGCACATAATATCGAAACAATGGCTTATGCAAATGCAAAGCCTTGGCATGGGTTAGGAACAGAAGTTNCTGATACCCTTACTCCAGCTCAAATGCAAAAAGCTGCACAGCTTGACTGGACAGTTAGTAAACGACCAGCTTATACATTAGATAAGCCTGAGTGGTCAACCGAAAATGGTCAGATCGTTGGTGATGTCGGTTTACTCCAAGCTAGTGGACATCACTTCATTGTTAGGGATAGCGATAATTCAGTTTTATCGCAGTGTGGCGAAAAATACATACCTATCCAAAACAAAGATATCTTCGACTTCTTCGTTAAGTTTACTCAAGCAGGTCATATGAAAATGGAGACTGCTGGTTCTTTACGAGATGGTAAAGAGATTTGGGGTTTAGCCAAACTCGAAGATGATTTCGAATTAGCTGGTGGCGATGAAGTTAAAGGCTACCTCCTCATTAATCAGCCTCACGAAGCAGGCAAAGCAATGACGATTAAGTTTACACCGATCCGAGTTGTTTGTAACAATACTTTGACTATGGCATTGCGAGGCGAGGGTACTGCACTGCGTATGCCCCACGTCAAAGAGTTCGATGAAGATGTCCGAGCTGCAGCAGAAGAAGCACTTGGTCTCAGTAGTCAAGCAATAACCGACTTCAAAGAAAAGTCCGAGTTCCTTGCATCTCGTCAATATAAACAAGAATCAGTTCTTAATTATATTGCTGAGTTGTATCAACCTTCCGTACTTGTTGATAAAGCCAAAGCACTTACTGATGATGAATTCGTTATGCAAGAGCAGTTTAATGCTACAGCGACTCAGGTCCTTCAAAACATCGATCTAAGTCCAGGTGCTACGATGAAGTCAGCCAAGGGAACTTGGTGGGGTGCTTTGAATGGTGTGACTTATCACGAGGATCATCAGAAAAAGCAGTCAGCTCCTGGTAATGCTCTTCATTCATCATGGTTTGGCGTTGGAGCAAACAGGAAAGCCAAAGCATTAGACAAAGCTATCGAATATGCAAACGCATAGCTTGGTCGACTATGTCCAGTTGATTCTGGACATAGTCATTTTATTTACGACATAACAGTTCCTTTCGCCCCACCATGAAAATGGTGGGGTTTTTTTACGAGTAAAAACAGTATCTTGTAATATTAATCGTCGGCTTTCTATACTATAATATATATATTAATAATTTAGAAAGGAAGAAAAATGTACATACAAGAACAAGAAGATCGTGATTTTATTTACGCATCACCCCAAGATTGGGATCGAGCCGAAGCTAGAGAGATTGGCTCCCAAAACCCTGATAGAGCTTATATCAGTACAGGTAATGATGTTTGGCACGTTAACCCATTTTGGGGTAAGTATGATAAGTGGGGTAATCCTTTACGAAAAGAAGCCCCTCATTCTCGTATTCCTCACCCAGAGGATATAGACTCAGATTACATTGATGAAGAGTTAATTGAGCAGTTAAAAAAAGAGGAGAATTTATAATGTATGCACTTTATGCACACCGTGAAGGAATGACTAATATCTTTATCAGGACATTCAATATGCTCTGCCAAATGGATGATGTAACTATTGAAGCAGGCTCTGGTCCTGATCACGTTGGTCACATAAAATATCATTCTTTCCCAGAAGGCTACGAAGCATTCGCCCTTAATCTTGATACAGGTGAGCTAAACCATTTTGTTGATGGCTGGGCTCTTGTTCAAGACGAGGAGATTCGTCAAGGCTTCTTTTGTAGCTTTTCCTGTTTCGCTTAACTAACTTGGGGCAGAAATGCCCCAATGTCCCTCCTGTTCACTTTTAATGTTTTAATTTCTAAAACTCACGTCATAATCTCATAATCTCATAATATCTTCTGTAATGCTCTGTGGCTCTTGGTTCTTGGCTATGATATTTGTTTTCAAGATATCATAACTGTTAGTCATAGATAAAGGGTCGGGAGAAAAGTTTTTTGTTTTTAGAATAAAAAACCATTGTATATTACTATTGTGTCTGGTAAGATATAAGGAAAGAAAACAAAGAAAGTGAGAAAAGGTCCTATTGATGAGAGATCTTGTGTACACTCCAGTTTCGCCATCAGAATGTGGAAATTACTGGGTTTGCTCAGATGGTAAGAGACACCGACCATTACTACCAAAGCACAAAAAGTTTTGTAGGCTCTATGTTGAAGGAATGTCTGCTGCAGCTGCAGCGAGAAAGTCAGGCTTTACAAAGGACATGATTGGCTCAAAAGTTCAAGGTTCTGCAATGCTTCGTAAGAATCCACTGGTTGGCAATTTTATTATTGAGCTTTTGGAAAAGCAGAAACAACGAGCAGAAGTTAGTGTTGACTCACATCTAACAGAACTTTCCCATTTGCGTGATGAAGCGAAGGATTCAGGGCAAATTGCTGCTGCGATCTCTGCCGAGGTGTCGAGGGGCAAGGTAGCAGGCTTGTATATAGATCGGAAGGAGGTCATGGTTTCAAAGATGGAAAGCATGAGTTCAGAGGATCTTGTTTCAAGGATAAAGCAAATTGTAAATGGAAGCAATATGAAAGTAGTGGAGCATGAAGACAGAAAAGAGCCTGTATCAAACGCTGAAGAACAGCTTACCCAAAGTTCACTGGCAAAGGATTGAAACAGGAGCCCTTGGCACAGGAGTGCCTGACGTCAATGCTTGTTGGCAGGGCAATGAGTTTTGGATTGAACTCAAGATAGGAACGATACAGTCAGTCAATCTATCAGCCCAACAATGTGCATGGCACACGCGTCGTGCAACTCGAGGAGGCATCTCTTGGATTCTTATCCATGACCCTTCAAAACATCAAATTTGGTGCGTTCCAGGCAGTCAGTCAGTCAGTCTAAGAAATCGTACCCTCTGTTCATCATCACCCACCATTCATCATCAACAACATCCGTTTGACTGGAAGCTCGTGCTAAAACAATTTTGTTTGACTGACCGAATGACTGTCTGATTGACTGANTGACCGATTGATTGATTGATTCGGATCCAGGCAGCAGGAATCATTTTGTCATAAAAAAGATTTAAAAATCAGTAATTAATACTTTACTATAGTAAGAGTATGGTATATGATACTGGTATAACTTAATTTAAATAGAAAGGTAGAAAGTTATGAAAAAATCTAAAAAGGTAGCTCCTGTCGCTAAATCTCCTGTAGGTAACTCTGGTATCCCTGCTCCTGCTAAAAACGGTTTTAATAATCGTAAAGTTACTTTGATAACAAAGGTTATTGAAAATCGTAAGATAGCTGGTCAGGCTATGATTATTCTAAATACTATTGAAGCTCTTGGTGGCTCTGCTACTCAAGGCGAGGTGGTTGATAACTTGCTCGCGAATGGTTTAAAAACTGTTCAGTCGCCAAAAAGAATTTATGATTTCTATCGTAAGTTATTGGTCGAGGATGAGTATATTAAACTCGATGCTTAATGATTGAGGGAGCTTCGGCTCCCTCTTTTTTTGCCGATTGCACCTGATTGACTGACTGACTGGGTTTCATCATCATAGCCTTTCATCATAGCCTTTCATCATCACTTATTACAGCACGAGCAAAGGTTCAGGTATAATAATGACCCATTCTCTCTACTGGTTTGTTTGACTGATTGATTCGCCCAAAATAATTAGTTAACGATGTTAAACGATAGTTTGAAAAATAATTAACTTTTTACTTTACTTTAGTAAGAAAATCGCAATAATAGAATATATAACTTAGAAAGATAGAAAGGAAAATATTATGTCTAAGAAAATTTCTAAAATCGTAGCTAACGGTGCTACTGTTACTCCTACCGTTGATAAGTCTTCTATTGCTAAATGTGGTATTCCTGCCCCTTCTCCAAAGGGTAGTAATAACGTAGTTTATAGTTTAACTGATAATGTATTAGAAAACTTAAAGGCTTATCCTTTACCAGCCCAAGCCCAAGCTATTCTATATAGTTTAGATAATCTTGGTGGTAAAGCTACTAAAGGGGAAATTATTAAAGATTTAAAAAACCCTGAAACTAGTAAATTATCTACTACCCAATCTGTAGAAAGAATTTGGACTTTCTACCATAAAAGGCTTTTAGGTGATTACTTTAAAGTTAACTAATTTACTGGGGGGCTACTAGCCCCCCTTTCTTAGAAAGGATATTAAAATGAAATTATTTCACGTGATTATTTGTACTATTTGTTTTTTCTTAGCTACGTTGTACTTTATTACTTCGTTCTTAATTTGGGATCCAGTCCATATTAGTATTGGCTTATTATTAATATTTGGTACTGCTTGGGCTACGGCTAGGGAAATAGCAAAACCTTAAAACTTGGGGGCTTTTAGCCCCCCTTTTTTTACGCACACCACCCTATTATAAAAGCGACACGACAGCCCCCCACCCCCCTTTACAGCGAGAACCACCCTTTTTCTAGCACTAAAGTGCAAGGTTGTCAGCCGATATACCAGAAATTTTACGATAGGATCTTTTTTGGTTTTAATTTTTTCATAAATAGGTTATATCTGGAAAAAAGGAGTCAGTAATGCGAGTTGGTGGAGTAGCAGCAGTTCCTACAGATACTATACCAAAACAAACCACGATTAGTGGTCAGCCACACATGCTCGCATATATCAATCCCCAAGAAGCCCAATTATTAAAAGATCGTGGAGGGATTGGTTCATTATTTGGTATTCCTACTTTTTTTAATCCTGAAGATGATATGGGGTTAGAAAGTTCTTTAGCTGATCAACAAGCTGTTTCGGCAGGTATGGGGGTAACAAGTACAGAAGGCGATCAAGGAACTGGTACAGAAGATTTCGATTTAAGTCCTTTTGGTGGTATGGGTCCAAATGTATCAGTTAATACAAAAGGTAATGTAACAGGTATCGCAGGGTTTGATCCTAATAATACGTTAGANGGCTCAGGTACAACAGGACCAAGTTTTTCAATAACTCCTTCTCAAATTGGTAGAGGGATAACAAGTCTTTTATCTCTTGTTCCTAATCCTATACAACCTATGGCTCAAGCTCTTAGTAAAGGATTAGCTGTAAGAGATATAGGAAAGGTACTTGGTGGTAGCCGAGAAGGTGCACTTGGTAATATAGTAAGTGGTATAGAAAATTTTTCATTAAGTGATTTAACAGCTGATCTTGCAGCAAAAGCAAGGGGCGAAAAATAATGGAACAAGGTTTAATGTCTTTATTTAAAAAAGACCCACAAGGCATGATCCGTGTTTATCGTGGTGAGCCTCGTAAATTACCGAACCCAAAATTTGATTTCGGATATTCTGGCGATATGGAATTTCAAAAACAAGAAGGTAAAACGACACGAGGAAAATTTTTCACACCTAATTTAGAAAAGGCGAAAGGATTTGCTGGTTTACAAGAGACTCCTTCAGTAAAACGAATAAAGCAAACAGGAGGAGGTCGTATTAAAACGATGTTAGTTTCTCCTGATGAATTTTCTAAAGCTGCAAAAGATGCGTTTAAATTTCATGCATACGGTATGAAAGAAAATAGGATCGGTGGACCTCAAGCAGCAGAAAGAATGTTAAAAGATGGTTTACGATATGTAGATAGTTTAGATTTAGAACGAGCTATAGGAAATATAAACGATAAACAATATTTTAGAATGTTACGAGAAGGAATATTTCAATTTGCACCTGAAAGAGCAAAAACAGCAATAGTTGAATCTTTTAAAATAAATCCAGGAGGGATGCTTTTAGAAGGATTAGGAGTTGCTGGAAAAGCTGTTGCAAAAGGTGCAGGAGTTTTATCTTACCCATTAGCATTATTATTTTCGCCTGAATTAAATTTAGATGAAGTAGAAGAAGGTGCTTTTACAGAATATGAAGAATTACCCCCAGAAGCGATGACGCTTGATGCAACTTAATAGTTTAGAAGAAATAGAAAAATATATTTCGTCTACCGATCTAGGTGAATTAAAACGAGACGAATTATTAGAATTAAATTTACTTACAGATGAATTAAAACGAAGAAAGCTCCAAGAAGAATGCCGAGGAGATTTTTTAACCTTTGTTAGAACGATGTGGAGTTCTTTTATCGAAGGTGCACACCATAGGATAATGTGCGAACAATTTAATAAAATTGCACGAGGGGAGTTAAAACGAGTTATTATTAATATGGCTCCACGACATTCGAAGTCAGAAATGTCGTCATATATGCTTCCATCGTGGCTCTTGGGTATTCGACCAGATTTAAAAATAATTCAAGCTACACATACAGGTGAACTTGCTGTACGATTTGGTAGAAAAGTTAGAGATTTAGTAGATACAAGAGAATATAAAGAAGTTTTTCCTAATGTTTCGTTACGTGCTGACTCAAAAGCAGCAGGTCGATGGGAAACAACCGAAGGTGGTGAGTATTTTGCGTCTGGTGTAGGAGGTGCAATTACTGGAAGAGGTGCTGATATTCTTATTATTGACGACCCTCATTCGGAACAAGACGCATTAAGCGAAACAGCTATGGAAATGGCATACGAATGGTACACTTCTGGACCTCGACAGAGGCTCCAACCAGGAGGTGTTATCATTTTAGTGATGACTAGATGGTCAAAAAAAGACTTAACAGGTCAATTATTAAAGGCTCAAATGTCAGATTTAAAGGCAGATAAGTGGGAATTAATAGAATTTCCTGCAATTATGCCATCTGGCAAGCCAGTTTGGGAAGAATTTTGGAAAATTGAAGAATTAGAAGGCATTCGAGCGTCTTTGCCTCACTCAAAATGGTCTGCTCAGTGGATGCAAGAGCCAACAGGGGGCGATGGAGCAATAATTAAGAAAGAATGGATTAATATTTGGGAAAAATCTGACCCTCCACTAGTAGATTTTATAATTCAAAGCTATGATACTGCTTTTTTAAAGTCAGAAAGAGCAGATTATAGTGCTATTACAACTTGGGGTGTTTTTAGAGTTAATGAATCCGAACAAGCGAATATAATTTTGTTAGATTCTATCCGAGATAGGTACACTTTTCCTGAATTAAAAGAAGTTGCTCAAGAAAGTTATTTACAATGGGATCCAGATTCGGTTATCATCGAAGCCAAAGCGTCAGGAATGCCATTAACACAAGAATTAAGGGCGATGGGTATTCCTGTACAAAACTATTCGCCAAACAGAGGGCAGGATAAAATTGCTAGGACTAATGCAGTGGCACCTTTATTCGAATCAGGACTCGTGTGGGTGCCAGAAACAAGGTGGGCAGAGGAGCTTGTTGAAGAGCTTACGGAGTTCCCTAATGGTGATCATGATGATTTGGTCGATTCCACTACTCAGGCTATGTTACGATTTCGTCAAGGAGGTTTTTTGAGACATCCATCTGATTATGAAGATGAATCGTTAGAACATAGTGTAAGACAATACGTTTACTATTGAGGTAAAAATGGCTGTAGAAAAGAATAAACCGTTAAAAGTTGTTGATTCTCCTGAAGATGAAGTAGAAATCGAAGTAGAAGAAGAAACACCTGAAACTGAGTTTGATGCAAATAATACTGTTCTTTTAGAGGATGGTGGGGCTATAGTTAATTATGAAGAAGAATCACAAAAGGGGGATATTGATGATTTTTATGAAAATTTGGCAGAAAATATCGACGAAGCTCAACTTAGCGAAATGGCTGCCGATCTTATCGAAGCCTACAAAGAAGACACGGAATCAAGACAAGAGTGGCTTGACAGCTACACAGAAGGACTCGATCTCCTTGGAACAAGCACTGATGAAAGAAGCGAACCGTTCAGGGGGGCGTCAGGGGTCTACCACCCACTCCTCGCAGAAAGTGCGACGCAGTTCCAAAGTCAAGCGTACAAAGAACTCCTCCCTCCAGGGGGTCCAGTCCAAACGAGGATCGTCGGTGAAAAGTCGAAAGAAGTCGAAGAGCAAGCCGAAAGGGTAAGAGGTTTTATGAACTTTTTAGTTTTGGACGTAATGGAAGAATTCGATCCAGAACTAGATCAAATGTTATATTACCTTCCTTTAACAGGATCTGCCTTTAAAAAGACTTATTATGATCAAAATCTAAGACGACCTGTAAGTAAATTTGTACCAGCAGATGATTTAGTTGTATCTTATACTGAAAGTAATTTACAAACTTGTCCTCGTTTTACGCATATTGTAACTATGAATTATAACGATTTAAGAAAGTTACAAGTATCAGGGTTTTATAGAGATATCGAAATATTCGAAGACGAAGGCTTAGAAGATTCTGAAGCTAAAGAAAAAGTACAAAGCATAACAGGGTTTAGAAAATCGTCTAATATGTCTGATGTAGTAACTTTATTAGAAATGCATGTTGATTTAAATATCGAGGGTTATGAAGACGAAGATAAAAACGGAGAGCCGACTGGAATTGCTTTACCGTATATTGTTACATTAACAGAAGATATGGACGTTTTATCTATAAGACGTAATTATAGAGAAAACGATGAATTAAAACAAAGAATTAGATATTTTACTCATTATAAATTTACTCCAGGATTAGGCTTTTATGGTTTTGGCTTAATACATATGATTGGTGGATTAACTAAATCAGCTACTTCAATATTAAGACAATTAATCGATGCAGGAACTTTAGCTAATTTACCAGCAGGATTTAAGTCGAGAGGATTAAGAGTTCGAGATGATGATCAACCATTACAACCAGGAGAATTTAGAGATGTAGATGCTCCAGGATCTTCTATCCGTGAAGCGATTATGCCACTTCCTTATAAAGAACCATCAGCAACTTTATTACAAATGTTAGGTGTATTGATAGATAGTGGAAGAAGATTTGCATCAGTAGCTGATATAAATGTAGGCGATAGTAATCAAGGAATGCCAGTAGGTACAACAGTTGCTCTACTAGAACAAGGTACAAAAATATTATCAGCAATACATAAAAGATTACATTTTGCNCAAAGACAAGAATTAAGAATATTAGCTGAAGTAATAAAACAATCTTTACCTATGGAATATCCTTATGATGTTCCTGCAGCAAAAAGAACAATAAAAGAAGACGATTTCGATGACCGTATAGATGTCGTGCCAGTAAGTGATCCAGCGATGTTTAGTATGAGTCAACGAATATCTATGGCTCAAACTCAACTTCAATTAGCACAGGCAGCACCACAGATCCATGACTTACAAGAAGCATATAGACGAATGTATTCAGCGTTGGGTGTTCAAAATATTGATTCTATTTTACCCCCTAAAGCTGAAATGGCACCTAAAGATCCAGCAAGTGAAAATGCTGAGGCTCTTATGGCGAAGCCACTTAAAGCGTTTCCACAACAAAATCACGATGCACACGTGGCTACCCACTCAGCGTTTTTACAAGATCCAAATATTCAAAGGAATCAGATGGCAATGCAAACGCTTATGGCACACATGCAAGAACATCTTGCCTTAAAGTATAGACAGCAAGTTGAACAAATTATAGGTCAACCTTTACCACCAGAGGGTCAAGTGTTACCACCTGAACAAGAAGCAATGTTAGCACAAGCTACAGCTCAGGCTACACAGGAGATAAGTCAGATGGCACAACAAATATCAGGAACAGGTCAGTTTGATCCTATTGTACAATTAAAACAAAAAGAACTTGAAATAGATGCTGCAGAAGTACAAAGAAAAGCATCTGCTGATATGGCAAGACAAGAGCTTGCTGCAGCAAAATTACAACAGGATAAACAAATAAAAGAAAGAGAAATACAATCAGAAGAAGACATAGCAGCATTAAAAGCAAACGTATCAATGGCTAACACAAGGAGATAATAATGGGAAAAAAAGAAGCTAAGAAATTTATTCAGATGAGAAAAGANGAAACAGATCCAGATAATATAGCGATNCTTGAATTAGATATACAAAGAGAGCTTGGTCTTGACCCTAAAGAAATAAAAGAAATGATGGATAAAGTAAAAGGTAAAAAGATGGGTGGACTAAGTGGTTCTGGTGCAATGGGACAAGACTTAGAAAACTATATGGGCGATGAAGCTAGTGCTGCTGGAAACTCAAAAGGTGGTGGTGCAGCAATAAAAGGAACAAAATTCATAGGTCTTAGGTAATGGACTTTCAATATCTTTTAAAAAAGATAGTGACAGAACGACGAGCAGAGTTAAGCGAAATGCTTATGTCGAATGGTATTGCTTCTATGGAGCAATACCAAAATGTTATGGGGCAACTTTCTGCTCTTGCCCACGTAGAAGAAACTTTAAAAAATGTAGCAAATAGAATGGAGAATGCTGACAATGTCTAAAACACTTTTCGTTCCTGACCACGTAAAACGAGGTATAGAACAGGAACGCTTGGCTGAGAAGTCAACTTCTAATCCTTTAGATCCATCTACGTTTGGATTACCAAAGGAAGAAGATAATAAATCTGCCCTTGAAAGGTTACCAAAACCTACAGGTTGGCGAATTTTAATCCTTCCTTATACGATACCAAAAGAAAAGAATGGTATTATTTACGCAGATGAAACTATAGAACGGTCTAATTTAGCAACGAATACAGGTTACGTTGTTAGTTTAGGTCCAGATGCATATAAAGATGAAAATAAATTTCCTGATGGTCCTTGGTGTAAAAAAGGTGATTGGGTTTTATTTGGTCGATATGCAGGATCAAGATTTAAAATTCAAGGTGCAGANCCTCGATTATTAAATGANGATGAAGTTTTGGCTGTAATAACAGATCCTAGAGATATCTTAAACGTATAAGGAGTAACAAATGGATAATACACAAGTTCAAGAAAAACAAGAAGTTGAGGTAAAACCTCAAGAACAAGAGCAACTCACTTTAGATATAGAAGTTGANGANGANGAAGAAGAACAGCAGGAAACTGCTGAACAGAAAAAAGATAAAGAACTTTCAGGACATCGAGACGATGTAAAAAAGCGTATAGATACGTTAACTTGGAAGTTACGAGANGCTGAAAGAAGAGAGCAGGCAGCGATTGACTATGCAAAACAAGTAAAAGAAGAAAATGGAAAATTAACTTCTAAATTTAATGAAACTAGTCAAGAGCTTAATGTTCAATACGGTGGTAAAATAGAAAGTCAGTTAGCTGAAGCTAAAAGAGCATATAAATTAGCTTACGAAGAAGGCAATACTGATGCCATGGCAGATGCCTCTGCACTTATAGCAAAATTAAGTGTAGAAGAAGAAAACGTAAAAAAGAAAAAAGAAGAGTTTTCTCAAGAAAAAGAGGCTAAAACCGAAACAAAAGCTAAAACTGTCGAGGAAGAAATTGCTCAACCACGGCAACAATATTATGATGAAAAAGCACTTCAATGGGCTAGTAAAAATAAATGGTTTGGAAAAAATAAAGCAATGACCTTGACAATTTATGATATTCATCGTACAATGACAGAAGAGGAGGGCTATGATGCTACCTCTGATGAATATTACGAAGAAGTGGATAGAAGAATTAGAGAAGAATTCCCCCAACGTTTTACAGCAGATGGGGAGTACCAAGAACCAGAGTCAAAGAAAGGCTCTGCATCAGGAACAACACGTAAAAACGTCCAGACGGTTGCTCCTGCTAATCGAAACGTAAAAAATGGACGCAATACTATTCGCTTGACTAAAAGTCAAGTGGCTATCGCTAAAAAACTTGGAGTACCACTCGAAGAATACGCAAAACATGTGAAGGAGCCAGCTTAATGACAGAAGAAAACAAGAATATGAATAGAACCTCACGTGCTGCTGAATCTCGTTCAAAGCAAGAACGCAAAAGACCTTGGAAACCAGCATCGTCTCTTGAAGCACCACAGCCTCCTGAGGGCTATAAATACAGGTGGATAAGAACTGAAGTTAGAGGGTATCAAGACCAGAAAAATGTCTCTGCGAGACTTAGAGAAGGTTTTGAACCAGTTCGAGCTGATGAGCATCCAGATTTTCCTGTGCCTACTATCGAAGATGGAAAGCACGAAGGAACTATTGGTGTAGGAGGACTTATGTTGGCGAAGGTGCCAGAGGAAGTTGTAGACGAAAGAAATGATTATTTCCGTCAACAGACAGAAGATCAGATGACTGCAGTCGATAACGACCTACTGAAAGAACAGCACCCCTCTATGCCTATTACAAAGGAGGGAGGGAGTAAAGTAACCTTTGGTGGTCCAAGAACGAAAGTTTAAGGATTAATTTTAACTTTTAATTAAGGAGTCATTCATGGCTAATACAAACCTTGCCTTTGGCTTACAACCAATACAGAAATTTGGTTCTAATGTCAATAATGCAGGCATCTCTGGATATACTCTTTACGAAATCAAAAACGATAATTCGAATAGAATTTATCAAGGATCTCCTGTGATACCATTAAGTACAGGCTTTATCGATATTGTCGGTGCAGCTGCAGGTGGAACAGTTGGATTACTTGGCGTTTTTGGTGGATGTGAATTTGTATCTTCTACTACAGGGAAACCAGTCTTCTCCAATCAATGGACAGGAAGTGGGGCAGACTCTAATTTTCCTATTAAAGCGTATGTGTATGATGATCCAATGCAACTCTACAAAATCGCAACAGATGCATCCGTTACAAGCGAAGCAACACTTCGTGGTAATGTTTTTGCAAATGCTAATTTTGCAGCTGGTGCTTCAGGATCAAATACTACAGGTATATCATCTGCAAAGTTAGGAGTAAGCACTATTGCTACTACTGCAGCTTTACACCTCCGTATTATGGGATGGCAAGATGATGAAAACAATAGCGATTTTACTGCTGCAGGTATTCCTGTAATAGTAAGATTAAATAACCACTTCAATTCACCAAACGGTGCGATTGTTGCTGGTACTCCATCAACAACTGGCGTATAGGAGAGTGTAATGCCTATTTCACGAGCACAATTAGCTAAAGAGCTAGAGCCTGGACTCAACGCCTTATTTGGTATGGAGTTCGCTAGATACGAAAATGAACATGCAGAAATTTTTGACACAGAGACTTCTGATCGAGCATTCGAAGAAGAGGTAATGTTGTCAGGTTTCGGAACTGCACCTACTAAGTTTGAGGGATCAGCAGTGAATTTTGATACTGCAAATGAATCCTTCACAGCAAGGTACACACACGAAACCATTGCATTAGCGTTTTCAATAACTGAAGAAGCAATCGAAGATAATCTTTATGATCGTCTTGGAGCAAGATACACACGTGCATTAGCAAGATCAATGGCACATACAAAGCAAGTAAAAGCTGCATCAATATTAAATAATGCTTTTACTGCAGGTGCTTTTGCTGGTGGTGATGGTGTTGCTCTTTGTGATGCATCACATCCATTAACAAGTGGAGGAACATTTAATAATGAGCCTTCAGTTGCAGCAGATTTAAATGAGACTTCATTAGAAGATGCTCTTATTACAATCTCTGGTTTTGTGGATGAAAGAGGATTAAAAATCGCATTAAGAGGCATGAAATTAATCATTCCACCTGCTTTACAATTCGTAGCTGAGAGATTAACTCAGTCAACATTAAGAGTTGCAACAGCAGATAATGATATAAATGCTTTAAGAAATATGGGTATGATCCCACAAGGTTATGTTATTAACCATTTCTTAACTGATACAGATGCGTTTTTTATCAAAACAGATGCACCAAANGGATTTAAACACTTCGAAAGAGCACCAATCAAAACTCAAATGGAAGGTGATTTTGACACTGGAAATATGAGATTTAAGGCGAGAGAAAGATATTCTTTTGGGTTCTCTGATCCAAGATGTGTTTTTGGTTCTCCAGGAGCATAAAAAAACTTTAAAGGGTGACTAGTCAGTCACCCTTTTTTAATATAAACTAAAACAAACCTTGACAGTTACATGGTGTAACTGACATTTGCCAAGACAAGGAGAGTTACATGGCTAATACAACATTTTCGGGTCCAGTCCGATCAGAAGGTGGTTTTACAACTATAAGTAAAAACGCTACAACTGGAGCAATTACAACACAATCAAGTATTAATTCAAGTGGTATCGCTTCTTTTGATGCTAATAAATTAGCAACAGAAGCAGGAACTGGTATTACAGGTGGTACTGGTACCATTTACAGAAGTTCTGTTATGAGGTCTGGTGGAATTATTACAACAAGAATATTAATAGATTTAACAGGTTTAAGATCAACTGCATCTGGCGATATTATTGGTGTAAATGGAACATCTAATGTTTGTCATATAGGTCAAATAACTGCTGCAGAAAATGGAACAATTATTGCTGGTAGCATGGAATGTTTTGAAGCACCAGCAGGTGGTGATCCTGATATTAACGTACACTCTGCTACAGAAGGTACAGGTGTAGAAGACGGTGCTATTGCAGACTTAACAGAAACACTTCTTGTAAACGCTGGTGATGCTGCATTAGGTACAAAGGTTTACTTTACTGGATTGCCTGCTGCTGATGAGTTTTTATATTTAACATTAGGTGCAACAACCGATGCTGATTATACTGCTGGTAAACTATTAATTGAATTAATAGGCTATGAGGCTTAATCATAGGAGAGAAGTATGGCTGCAACAAGATCTGACGTAAAAGCATTTAACCATGATCAAGGTGCAAGTGCTGCTGTTGTTGGACCTGCGAGATCAAGAATAAGACAGATAGTTATATTCGCTGATGCTGCAGGTGCTTTAACAATAAAAAACGGATCAGGTGGTGATAATTTACTTGTTCAAAGTTTTCCGACAGGATTACATACGTTAAATATACCAGATAATGGAATACTTGCAGAAAATGGTGCATATATTCACGCTTTTACTGGTAGTAGTAATAAGTTGACTATTTTCTTATCGTAATGACAAGAGCAAAGAAAAAACAACCACCTAAAACTAAAAAATACTTTCGCCCCACTAAAAGTGGGGCTGGTATGACAAAGGCAGGTGTTGCTCGTTATCGGAGAGAAAATCCAGGAAGTAAACTTAAAACTGCAGTAACAGGTAAAGTTAAGGCTGGAAGTAAAGCAGCAAAGAGGAGAAAGTCTTTTTGTGCTAGATCTGCTGGACAAGCTAAAAAGCATAATATTAATTGTGCAAAAACTCCTAAAAAAAGAATTTGTGCAACTAGAAGAAGATGGAAGTGTTAGATGACAAGCAAAGAACTACTAAAAATGTTAGAAAAACATGAAGAAGTTTGCAATGCAAGATTCGATGGGATTAACAATAAATTAAATAAACTCGACAATAGGTTATGGATGATTGTATCTTTAATTATTGTCGCTAGTGGATTGGAGCAACTAATTTAATGGTTATGGGTAGGTCACAAATGTCAAAACAAGTGACTAAAGCCCCTGGAAAAAGGAAGTGGAGTGCCAAGAGGAAGAGGAAGATCGATTGCTCACGACCTAGAGGATTTTCTGAAAGAGCACATTGTGCCTCCAAGAAAAGGAGAAGTAATAAAAGGAAGTCCAGTTAAATATTGTTTATACTGTGGCAGAAAAAGATGGACATGTAGATGTCATAAACAAAGGAGTAGATAATGCCAAAAGACGCTTGTTATCATAAAGTTAAAGCTAGATATAAAGTTTTTCCTTCAGCATATGCTTCAGGAGCAATAGCTAAATGTAGAAAAGTTGGTGCTGCAAATTACGGCACAGGTGGTAAAAAGAAGAAAAAGTCTAGTGTACGAAAAGCAAGTACAGGAATGTATATGGGAGCTAAAAGACCAGCAAAAAATAAAAATATCGCAAGAGGTTGTGGTATCGTATTAGCAGGAAGAAGAAAAGAAACAAAGCGTTCATAATGGCAGTAAGAAAAACAAAAGCAGGTTTAGCATTAAAAAGATGGTTCAAAGAGGACTGGAAAGATGTTAGAACTGGTAAAAAATGTGGTAGAAAAAAAGGAGAAAAACGAGGAACTCCTTACTGTAGACCAAGTAAACGTATTTCTTCTAAAACACCAAAAACAACAAAAGAGATGACATCTGCAGAAAAAAGAAGTAGGATAAGACAAAAGGTAGCATTAGGACAACCAAGTAAGGGTAAACCAAGAAACGTAAAACCATTAAGAAGGAAAAGGAGAAAAGCATGAACAAAAATAATCCACAATCAGAACTAGCTATGCTAAGAGATCCCAGTTCTAAAAAGTCAAAAAAAGACATAAAAGTTTCTAAAATAACTATAGCTAAATTAAAAGATCCATCTGATAAACTATCAAATATTGATGTAAAAGGTAAAAAAGGTGGTGGACTTATGAGTGCCATTAATAGAGTAAAGAAAGAACAAGGTGTAAAAGGTATGATGAGAGGGGGTTTATCTGGAGGTAATCCTAGTGGTCCTCCAAGAAGAATGGTTCCAGATCCAGCTTTAATAACACCTTTAAATCCTGGAAAACTAATGGATGTTACGGAAATGGCAAAAGGTGGCTTTATGGATGAAGAAATAGAAAAGCGTATGATGGGTGGCTATATGGAATATAAGGAAGATAAGTAATGGCTACTTCTGGTTCAACAGATTTCGAACTTGCTGTAGATGATTATATCGAAGAGGCTTTTGAGCGTTGTGGCTTAGAAATACGAACAGGATATGATCTTAGAACAGCAAAACGATCTCTAAATCTTATGTTTGCAGATTGGGCGAATAGAGGATTAAATCGTTGGACTATTACTCAGACTTCTATCACACTATCTCAAGGCACTACTGAATATACACTTGATGCAGATACGATAGATATATTATCTGCAGTTATTAGAGAAAACGCAGGATCTTCTAATCAATTAGATCTAACGGTAAATAGAATTGGTCGTGATACATATTTAAATTTATCGAGTAAACTATCTCAAGGAAAGCCTACACAATATTATGTTGATAGACAAATAACACCCAAATTTCGTGTTTTTCCTACTCCTAATGCAACATATACTTTAGTTGTTGACAGGTTAACTAGAATAGAAGATGCTGATTCTGCTAGTAACACAGTAGATGTTCCTTTTAGATTCTACCCTTGCCTTGCTGCAGGATTAGCTTATTATTTAGCTATAAAAAAAGCTCCAGATAGAATACAAATATTAAAAGCGATATACGATGAAGAGTTTGATAGAGCAGCAACTGAAGATAGAGATAGAACAAGTTTAAAATTATTACCTTATGAGAGGTATATTTAATGGCTTATTCAAGTGGAAAACATGCCTTTTTTATATCAGATAGAAGTGGTATGAGGTTTCCATATAAAGAAAGAATAAAAGAATGGAATGGATCTATCGTTCATATTTCTGAATATGAGGCAAAACACGAACAATTAGATCCTCATAGAACAGTTATTGATGCACAAGCTCTAAGGGATGCAAGACCTGATACACGAAGTGACGGTAGTGTAGAAAATTTATTAGGAATAAATCCATTTACTTCTGGATCAAGTGGTTCAGCAGTTATAACTGTAATAGAACCTAATCATGGAAGATCTACAAGTGATACAGTTCGTTTTAGAAAAGCATTAGGATTCGATGGGTTTTCAGCTACAGTATTGACACAAAGTGCAGGATATAGTATTACAAAAGTAGATGATAATACTTATACATTTACAGCAAGTAGTGGAACTGCTACTATTGGCAGTCAAAGAGGTGGTGGAGATAACGCAACAGCAGGAGCAGTTACACTGGAAGTATAAATGAGCTTTACATTTGCAACACTAAAAACAGCTATACAAGATTATACAGATAATAGCGAAACTGTTTTTGTAAATAATATAAACAGCTTTATCAAAGCAGCAGAGGAAAAAATATTTAAAAGTATAGATTTAGATATTTTTAGAAAAAACGCAACCTCTGCTTTTACTAATGCAGATCCTTTTGTAACAACACCAGCAGATTATTTAGCTTCTTTTTCTTTTCAAATAACAGCTTCTGGTAACGAGAGTTTTTTATTACAAAAAGATGTAAATTATATTAGAGAGCATACACCTGCATCAACAACTACAGGTGTGCCAAAATACTATGCTAGGTTTGATGAGGATAATTTTATTGTTGCTCCAACTCCTAACTCTAACTATGCGTTTCAATTAAATTATTATCATAGACCTGCTAGTATTACGGCAGGAGCAGATGGTGGAACAACATGGATGAGTACGAATGTTCCTTTTGCTTTATTATATGGTTCACTAGTAGAGGCTTACACTTTTATGAAAGGTGAACCAGATGTAATACAAAACTATAATGGTTTATATACGCAGTATTTAGAAAGAGCAAAAGACTTAGGAGAAGCAAGAGAGAATACAGATGGTTATAGAGTTGGTCTACCATCGAGACCGAGAACATAGGAGTAAAAAATGGCAACAGCAAATGCAGCAACCAATTACTTAGAGAGAAGATTATTACATTTTATTTTTAAAAATAATTCTCTCAGCTTTTCATCGCCTGGAGACAGTATTTATGTAGGACTTGCAACAGCAGTAAGTGCAGCAGAAACTGGATCTGTAACAGAAGCAACTTTTACAAATTACGCAAGACAACAAGTAGGTGCTTCTAGTTGGACAACTATAGGTGCAGACTCTACAGATACACAAACAGCAATAAACGCATCTAATATTGAGTTCCCAGCTTCTGGTGGAACTAATAATACAATTACTCATGTATTTATTGCAGACGCATCTAGTGGTGGTAATATATTATTTGTAGGAGCATTAGATGCTAGTAAAGCAATAGCGAGTGGTGATATATTTAGAATTAATGCAGGTAACTTAACAATAGAGCTTAAATAATGGCGTTAGTATTAAACGATAGAGTAAAAGAAACAACAACCACAACTGGCACTGGCACACTAACACTAGCTGGTGCAGTTACTGGATTTGAGACTTTTGGTTCTGGCGTTGGTAATTCTAATACAACATACTACGCTATTACATTACCAGGATCTGCAGAATTTGAGGTTGGTTTAGGTACACTTAGCAGTGATTCTAGTACGATAGCTAGAACAACAGTTATTAGTAGTTCAAATAGTGATAATGCAGTTAACTTTAGTGCTGGTACAAAGACAATATTTTGCACAATACCTGCATCTAAGTCAGTGTTTTTAGATGCTAGTGGAAACGCATCAGTTGGTGCAGATTTATCTGTAGGAGACGATCTTACAGTTGAAGGTGGTGTTATAGATTTTAAGACAAATAGTGGTTCACCTTCTCAGTTAAAATTTTACTGTGAGTCTGGTAATGCTCACGCTCAAACCTTAACTGCTCAACCACATAGTCAAGCAGCATCAAATACTTTGACCTTGCCAGGTGGTAGTACAATAGGAAACTCTAATGCAACTCTTGTTTCTGATACTGGAACACAAACATTAACAAACAAAACCATTGATGCTTCTCAGTTATCTGGAACTGTAGCAAATGCTAGATTAGACGCAGAGTTACAAGCACTAGCTGGTTTAACATCAGCCGCAGATAAAGGCATACAGTTTACTGGATCTGGTACTGCTGGTACTTACGATTTAACTTCTGCTGGTAAGGCATTGCTTGATGATGCAGATGCTGCTGCTCAAAGAACAACGCTTGGATTAGGAACAGCCGCAGTTGCAGCCACTGGTATATCAAATACAAATGTACCAGTATTTACATCAGGTGTAGCTGATAATGACTTCTTGCGTGTAGATGGAACATCGATAGAGGGCAGAAGTGCATCCGAAGTATTAAGCGATATTGGTGGTCAAGCCTCATTAACTTTTGGTATATCAAACACTAATGCAGTTAAGATAGATAGTTCTAGTGTTGCAGATGATGAGTTTGCAAGATTTACTGCAAATGGTTTAGAAAGCAGAAGTGCATCAGAGGTGCTATCAGATATAGGTGCAACAAGTGCTACAGATGCAGCGAATGAGGCAACAGCTTTAGCAATAGCGTTAGGATGATAACATGGCAAATACTTTTAAATTATCAAGCAAAGCAGGAGTAACTAGTGCAGATGTAATTTATACAGTGGCTACTAGTACAACCACAATAATATTAGGTTTAATATTAGGAAATACAACAACTAGTCAAGTTACTGCAACTGTAACATTAACATCTGATACTGGTAATAGAACAAATGCTAATGATGAAGTAAACCAACCAGTAGAACTCATTACAAATGCACCCATCCCAGCAGGATCATCGTTAGAGCTTTTGGCTGGTAATAAAGTTGTTTTAGAAGCAACAGATAGCATATCAGTATCTGCAACAGGTGCAACAGACGTTGCCTTATCTTACATGGAGATTACATAATGCCTTTTGTTGGTAAGTCACCAGTAACAACTTTTGAGGCTACAACTGCCGTACAAAGATTCAATGGCGATGGATCGGATACCACCTTTACATTAAGTAGAACAGTAAGTTCAGTACAAGATGTACTTGTATCTGTAGATGGTGTTGTACAAGACACATCAGCATATACCATACCAGATGGCACAACATTGACATTTACTGCTGCACCTAGTTCTGGAACTGCAAATATCTTTGTAAATTTTTTAGCACCACAAACTGGCACAGTTACACCAGCAGATGAGAATAAAGGTAATTTTAAGGCAGGTGGTTTGTTTAGAACTAATGCACAAAACTTAACTGCTAACACAACAATATTAGCTACAGAAAATGCACAAGTAACAGGTGTTCTTACTGTGGATAGTGGTGTTACATTGACAGTGAATAGTGGTGGAAGGCTGGTGATATCGTGAGTACAATTAAAGTAGATACAGTTCAAAGCAGAGGTGGTGGTGCAGTTACATTAACTAATCAACACGCTGCTAAGAATTGGGTGCATTATGACGGAGATGCTTCTAGTCCAACCATACTTGATAGTTTTAATACAGCATCAATATCTGATACGGCAGCAGGTAGACATTCTATAAACTTAACTAATGCTCACTCATCAGCTAATTATGCTAACTTTTGGAGTGGTGAGCAAGAAGCTAGTGCTTCTGGTAACAGTAGTATTGGAGATGATGTAAGTGTAACCAAAACAAGTAGCAAATATAACAGTATAAATCAGAGGTCAGGTGGTGCTGATTTTGATTTAGAAATAATTAGTGCATCTTCTTTAGGAGACCTAGCATGAGTGAAATAAGAGCAGATAAANTACACAATGNTNCAGGCGATAATGACAGTGGAATTGATTTATCTACAAATGACCAAGTAGTTATTAAGACTGCTGATACAACTGCTGTTACTGTTGATAGTTCACAAAGAGTTAATATTGGAACTGGAACACCTCCAACAGCAGACTCTGTTTTAACTGTGCAAAAAAGTTCAGCAGCTAATGAGCTTAATATTATATCATCTCCAAGCCATGCCTCTGTTATAAATTTAGGTGACACAGATGATTACAACATCGCTAGAATAAAAGCTGATAATTCTGATAATACTTTACGATTTCAAGTTAACAATTCAGAAGCTATGAGAATAGAGAATGATGGGCAGTT
>FUFK010038222.1_pt1 | contig 49667 bp, 44 predicted proteins | sample 1021851 | NCBI WGS metagenome assembly FUFK01 (sample SAMEA51879418, study PRJEB19060) | metagenome | reverse complement strand
GAAGGAATGTTCCTTGCCTATGACAACCCTGTTGCAGAGGACGTAGAGCAACAGTCGCGGATCTATCTGTCAGAAGTAAACAGTGGCGTTCGCACAGTCAACGAAGCAAGAAGCGAGATTGGTCTTGATCCTGTCGAGGATGGAGATGTCTTGCGATTTAATGGCATTGAGCTTTCGCAACTTGGTGGCGGCTCATTCTCCTTTACACAAGGACTGCAACCAGCTCCAGCTCCAGCTCCAGCTGCACAACAACCTGCAGAAGAAAAGCCCGCAGAGCAAACTCCGCCGACAGAAAAGATCGAGAACGCTGCACTAAACGGCGCCCAAATTCAACAGCTGCTTGAGATTGTCAAGCAAGTCAATCTTGGCGAGATCAGTCTTGAAGCTGGTCGCGCTGTAGCTAACGCAGCATTTGCAGGTATCCCAGAAAGTCAAATCGACGAAATCTTTGCAGGTACTTTCAAGAAGGGTGTCAAGAAATATAGCAAGGGCGACTTTGTCAAATGGACAAACGCAAGCGGCTTTTCCTATGTAGGCAAGGTTCGTCGCGTTAAAGAGTCTGGTGACGTTCCCCAAGCAGTAGGTGATGGAGAAGCTACGAAAGAAGATCCTGTTGTGTTCGTGCAGGTCTATCAGCGAATGGATGACGGAAGCTATAAGCCATCCGATCGTGACGTTCCAGTGCAATCTACAAGACTCAGCAAGACTAGCGAGCCTGAGATTTACGAAGGTCAGAAGGCTGTAAGTGCAGAAGTCAAAGAGAAGCTGAAGAAGAAAGTCAAAGAACACAACGAAGAAGTTGGCGATGCGAAATCTAAGCGTGCAACCCTTGGGATGCTGACAACTTGCTACGAGCGGGGGATCGGTGCATATCAAACAAACCCTGCATCTGTAAAGCCGACAGTTGCTTCCGCAGAGCAGTGGGCGATGGGTCGAGTAAATGGACTACTGCATGCACTTAAGACTGGCAAGTTCAAGAACAAGCCATATGACACTGACTTGTTGCCAGACGGTCATCCACACGCCGGAGATGAAAAGCCAAAAAAGTCGCAAGGGCAAAAGAGTGAGCTGCCCGACTACAAGGATTATTTCACAACATTAGAAGAAGCACAGCGTCGTGCTGACGAGCTAGGTTGCGAAGGAACGCACACTGTTTCGGGCGAGCGGTTTGGCTACGACGGTACGCTTTACATGCCCTGCGAGACACACGAAGAGTATGAAGCTGTCATGGCAGAAGGCGAGAAGAAGTACGACTCGCTTGACTTTCGGGCACCTGCATCAGTAAGGGAAGAAGCCGAACGTGGTTTGGAATGGCGAAAGGAGTTTGATCGTGGCGGCACAGAGGTTGGTGTTGCTAGGGCAAGAGATATTTCAAACGGCGAGCAGCTATCACCTAGCACGATTCGTCGCATGGTGAGCTTCTTTGCAAGGCACGAAGTTGACAAGCAAGCCGAAGGGTTTGACAGAGGCGACGAAGGATACCCGTCCGCAGGTCGTATCGCTTGGGCTTTGTGGGGTGGCGATGCAGGCAAAGCTTGGGCAGAGAAGCTTGTCAACCAGATGGATGCAGAGGATGGCAAGAGCTACGGAAAAGATCGTGGGCAAAAGGTAAGTCGACGCGATGGCGAATCTATTGATGATTGCGTTTCCCGTGGTATCTCTGTCCTGATGGAGGAAGGGTATGACCAAGATCAAGCTACTGCGATTGCCTATTCCCAATGTGGAGCAAGGACAATCAAATGCTGCACTGGTCTGGAACCCGGAATCATCGAAAAGTCTTTAGAAGCAAAGGAAGATTGGCATCCAGAGCAAAAGGCGGCACGCAGACTTGTCGAGGAAGTTGACGAAACTGAAGTTGGCGATGCTGATGAACAGGTGCAGCGAACCGGCGAGCCAGTCACCCCTGCAACTCAAATTGCACGAAACGTGTCGAAGGTACTTGCAGAACAGCAAAAGAAGGTACTGCGAAAGTTCAAGGATGCCACCAAGTCGTTCTCTCGATCTGATCTTGCCGAGCTTTTGCTTGAGCTAGCAAAGGATCAGAAAGCCTTGGAGGATGCTGTCTTTGAGCCAATGCTAAAAGCTTTGACCACTGCACACGAATATGCGGAGAAAGAGATTGGAACGCAGTTAGCTGAAGCAGCTATAGCTGGAGTCAATGACGAGGCGGTAAAATATGCCCGTGACCACAGCTTCTCTTTTGCACAGCAGAATCAAGCTGCAACTATAAGACAGTTGCGAGCGTTGCTTGCATCTTCGATTGAAAATAGAGAATCGCCTGCGAAGATTGCACAGCGTCTTGAGCAGTCATATATCTTTGACCGCAAACGTGCAAACGTCATCGCAAGGACAGAGACTGCAAGAGCTTTCGTCGAAGGTGAAATGCAGCTGTTTGAAGCTAGTCCAAATGTCAAAGGTAAAAAGTGGCTGCTTGCTCCAAGAGCTTGCCCATTTTGCGTAGACGCATCACGAAAGACCGAAAATGAACCGATAGGGATTCGGGACAACTTTTACGAGGCTGGCGTCCATATGATCAATGGTAAGAAGCTCAAACTGTCAGAAGCTTCTAACGGGCCACCACTTCACCCAAACTGTCGCTGCGGTATCCGTAGTGTTCTGATGGATCTTGACGAATGACCAGAGAAATCGACCCAACCGAGTACGGCCTTAAGATCGGCACTGCAACTTCTTGGCGAAACCTTTCGCTGAAGGCAGTTAGCATTGACGATACTAAAAGAACAGTCGTCGCAAGAGTAAGTGCGGACACCGTTGATGAAGAAGGCGAAGTCGTTCTGCCAGAAGGCATTGACTATTCGCGTTTCCTAAAGACTGGCGGGGTGGTCTTTTATAACCACGAATATGACAAGCCCTGTGGGGTTTGCATCAGTATTCGTAAGACGGAAGGTGGCCTGCTCGCCACTACTCGCTTCCCAGAGCGACCCGTCGACTATAAGGACGAATGGCTACCTGACAAGGTATTTGCCATGTTTGCCTCCGATCCGCCGATTGTTCGTAGCTTCTCCATCGGATTCGCATATCTTGAGACACGAAACCCTACGGCAAAAGACTTCAAGCGGTACGGCACCGAGGATCTAAAAAGGATCGTTTCCAAATCACGGTTGCTCGAATATAGTGTCGCACCACTCCCTATGAACGCTGACGCAACAGCAATCGCAATTAATAAGACAATGCAGGCCAATGCAAATTTGGCCGATAATCCAAACACGCAGGTATCAATCACTCATTTAGACAGCAGCCGAATCTCGGAAGGTGCAGAGCTAGAAAGTGACTTGACTCGACCGGAGCGTGACGTTTCACAAACCTCCAATCAAAAGGAATCTATCATGGCCGATATTGACGGCATCAAGAAAATGATGGATCTGAACAGCAGCACTACTCTTGGTCAGCTTGCGCAAGCTCTCGCGATGCACGATGACGAAGATAAGAAAGACAAAGCTGATCGGGTCCGAGAAGAAGTCGAAGAGAAAGTCCGATCGAAGTCAGAAGATGACGAAGATAAGAAGAAGATGGACGACGAGGACGAAAAGAAAGCACACGGCAAAGAAGATGAAGACAAGAAGAAGTCATTCGACCTGTCTCAACTTGCCGCTGCAGTCAAGTCCCTCAACGACAACGCAGTAACCGCAGGTCGATCCCGCGTGTCTGGTGGCATGCCTATCGTCTCTGCACCGCGAAGCAACACCAAGCTTAAGCACCTCGGTGACCACGACACGGCTTATGCGTTTGGCAAGACTATCCTTGCTGCCGCAGGTCACAAGTCATCTGGTCAGTGGATTGCTGATCGGTTTGGAAAGAAGGCACACAGCGAGAGCAACAACTCTCTTGGTGGCTTCCTCGTTCCTGACGAGCTTGACCAAGCGATCATTGACCTTCGTGCCGAGTACGGCAAGTTCCGAGCAAACACCCGCGTTCTCAACATGAACCGCGATGTGTTGCAAATCAACCGTCGTGCTGGTGGTATGACCGCTGTGTCGATTGGCGAGAACGGAACCTTCACCGAGTCGGAGAACACCTTCGACCAAGTGCAGCTCACCGCAGCCAAGTTTGGTGTCTTGACCAAGGTTAGCTCCGAGTTGCTTGAAGATGCAGTCATCAACCTTGGCGACTATGTCGCTGGCGAGATCGCTTACGCCTTCGCCAACAAGGAAGATGAGTGCGGATTTAATGGCGATGGTACTTCCACCTTCGCTGGCATCGTCGGACTGAAGGANGCAGTTGGATCTGCTGGCATCAACTCAGTTGCAGCAACTGGTGACATCTACGCAGGTCTGGCTATCTCTGACCTGAACGGTGTTGTCGGTAAAGCACCAGAGTATGTGTTCAGCCGCACCACTCCGAAGTGGTACTTCAGCTCGCAATTCTATTACGGTGCAGTGCAGAAAGTGATGTACGGCGCTGGTGGCAACACCATCGACACCATCGCTGGTGGTGGCGCTCAACAACTCTTCGGATACCCCGTTGTGTTGTCTGATGTGCTTCCCAAGACGCACGCAACCTCAACCATCTTCGGATACTTCGGCGCGCTCGACTTGTCCTCCACGATGGGTGATCGTCGTCCAACTGAGGTCGCAACCTCAACGGACTTCGCGTTTAACCAAGATCAAACCGCTATTCGCGGCACGACTCGGTTCGACATTGTTAACCACGATTGCGGTGACAGCTCCGAAGCCGGTGCTATTGTCGCACTCAAGTCCAACGCTTCGTAAGGTGGTGCATTGTGATTGATATTCAAAATCTGAAAATGGCCGGAGTTGAAACCTCAACCAACACCGCGGCCCAAGAGAAAAAGTTTGACACCAAAGGTGCGTCATACTTGTCCATCATGGTTATCGCCTCTGAAGGTGACGGTACAGCATTCTCTGAGCAGCCAACGCTCAGTGAGTCGGACGCCGTAAGTGGTACTTACACTGCCATCAGTGACTCAGCCATGAGTGGATTGACTTCACCGGGATCACCCCAAGCAGATCAGGGTGTCGGTGTGATCTACGTTGACCTTCGTGGGCGGAAGCGCTTCATCAAGGTTGACTACACCGCAGGTGTGACTTCGGATGTTGTCTGTATTGGTTTGCTGAGCCGAGTGAGCGAAGCTCCAATTACTGCAGCTGACTCGGACTTCCAATCGCGGGTCATTGTGTGATTGATCGCACATACTTTTAACACCTCCAGCCCGGGGCGGGACCACTTCCCAGTCCCGCTCCGGGTGTGTGTTAGGGAGTCAGAAATTGTCACTTGATGCAAATGCACTTATCACACTTGCGGAGGCAAAGCAGTTTCTGCAAATTACAACTTCTGATGAAGATAGCTTTATCGAAACTCTGATCAATGCAGCATCGCAACGTGCAGCAACCTTCTGCGACAGAGTATTCGTCGAAACAAGCTACCGCGAAAGCTACAACGGCACGAAGCAAAAGCGACTTCGCCTTCGCAACTACCCTGTAACATCAATCTCAAGATTGGCCTACGGTAGCAAGCTTGCATTTACCGTCGAAGCTTCTGACGCAACAGATGTGCGTGTAACAGTCGAAGTCCAAGATGACAAGGTTGTTCTAAATCGCTTCGCATCTAACGGGACACAAACAACTTCAAACGTAGCGTTTTCGAGCTACAAGACAGCATCCGCACTGGTCAGCGAGATTGATTCGACTTCTGGATTTACAGCGACCCTNAATTCCAACTGTCTTTCTGAAGACCTATATCGTGCTGGTGGCATCAATGTGTTGTCTAGCGCAGGGCAATTCTATTTTCCAGATCAAGATGACACTAGCTTTAGACTGCACGAAGATCGGGCAACACTTGAGCTAATCGACACATCAGACTATGCGTTTTTTGCATCCGATACTGATCAGGGTGGGCGATTCCCAAGAACATTCTCTGGGATCCGCGTTGACTACACCGCAGGATATTCTGCAGCTGACATGCCAGAGGATCTGAAGATGGCTGTCAAGCTCATCGTGCAGTTCATCTACAACTACGCCAAGAGCGATGCGACACTTACGTCAGAGTCGATTGGCGAATACAGCTATTCCAAGACACTTGACGCAATCAACCCTGACTCGTTGGCATATGACCTTTTAAGGCAGTTCGTAAACTACAAATGAGTGCAAAGACACTGATCACTTCTAAAGGTGTGTCGGTCACAATCAATGCTGTGACAAACACTATTGATGACCTTGGATCAAACACCGAGTCGTTTGCAAGTGCGACTACTGCTACTGCATTTGTGCAGCCGGTTTCGTCAGACGAGAATCTTCGCGGTGGAGCTGAAGAGCTTTTTGTGACTCATCGTGTCTATCTGCCTGCTGATACCACTCGCGTTGTAAATGGCAACCGTATCCAAGTAGCAGATGGAACAGTAACTCGTCAGCTTGAAATTGTTGGCATCAAACGTCCCGGCCTTTTCCGAAGCGGCATCTTGTCGTTTATCGTTTGCGATTGCATTGAAGATGCGGGGCTGCGAACATGAAGCTTGATCTAATCAAGACTGCACAAAAGATTGTGATCGAGTCAACTCGTCAGGCTATCACTGACGTTTGTGACCAGATGACCAATGACATTGAAGAGTTTGTCTTGCGACGGGACGTTGACCCACCATCCGATCCGGGCGATCCTCCTGCACTTCGCACTGGCAACCTTGCACGTAGCCAAGGCTTTGAGCCTGCGAGGGTTGATGGTACCAGAATCACTGGTCGAATCTTCAACAGTGCTGACTATGCAGTGTTCCTTGAAATCGGAACGCTAAACATGCAAGCTCGCCCATTCTTTCTGCCGTTTATCTCAAGCAGTAGGAACCAGCGAAAGTATTCTGAAATGTGTGCGAAGCTTGTGCAAGCTGGCTTGAAACGTGGAGCATCCTGATGGCACGTGGCATACTTGAAATCGACAAAAAGTTTAGGCTGCAGTGCCTTGGCAACATANTGTTCTCCGGATACATTACAAATCGCCTGTTTCTAAACAAGGCAAACACAAATCCGACCTATCCGCTGGCTGTCTACCAAGTTGTCAACGACGATATCGAATCTACATTTGGCGATCCAGCAAGATTCCAGCGGATCTATCAGGTTGACACCTATGCGAGAACAACGCAGTCAACGACAACCCTTTTTAGCAAAACCGACGCGCTGCTCAACCACCTGCACAAGTCTACGTTCACTGTGACCGATAATGGTGTAGCACATATTCGTGCCTTGGAATCAGGGCAACTGTTCAACGAGTCGGAATTTAAACGAGTAACGCAGCGCTTCCTGCTGCAATGTGGAGCTTAAGGCATGGCAATTCTTTCTGGTATCGGCGGCAACTGTTCAGTTGCTGGACACACGGGCGTTGGCTTTCGCGACTGGACTGCCAACATCACCACTACTGAAATCGACACTACGATCTTTGGGGACACCCATAAGAAGGTGATCGGTGGTCTGCAGGGTGGCACGTTTACTGCAAATGGTCTGCTGGAATTGGACAGCGGTTCGCCAGCTCCGGGTGATGCTTCCAATATTGAGCTGAACACCTTGCAGAATGTGGTCTTGACCACTGCGACAGCATGTACCCTTACTGCTGATGCTCTGATCACGCAGCAAGACTTTAGCGTCGCAGTCAGTGGCGAAGCTACGTCTACGCTCAACGGTACCTTTAATGGTGCGATTGCACTTGCGTGGGATGACAGCTAATGCACGTTCGGAGGTCAGATGACGATTACGTCACGAAGGTAGTCTTTCGCGGTCATAAGACAGGTCGGATCATCACCCGATACTGTGCGATGGAAGATAGGGCAGATGCAACTGTTGAGAAGTGTCAGCATGTTGCACTGTCCAACTACTTCCTCTGGAATCAACCTGAGCGACTAGTTTCGATTGAGACTAAACGTCGAAAAGATTGGCTGGTGCTTGGTGTTGCAGACGTCAAGCAAAGTGGTACGATTAAAATCATATGAATCGCACCACGACAATTCGTCTATCGAAAAAGGATTTTGAGCTTCAAATGCTTACAGTCGGAGACTTGCACGATATCGGTGCAGTCATATTCGACGATCGCAAAAAGGAGCTTATCGAGGATGGCACGGACGCCGGACTTGACGAAGAGCAGTTGTTCAAACTTGTTAGAGACTTCCGCGAAGAGTGGTCAAACGGAGTCGAAGTGCTTCGTGCTGCGTATACCGCTAGCGGAGCGAAGATGTTCTTGGAGAAGGCATTTTTGGCAAGCGGACTTGACACTGAGGTTGTTGCTAACTGCAACAGCTTGCGTGAGCTAGTTGCAGCATCAGCGAAAGTATGCGACCTGCCTGATCCGTTTGCCAAGAAGGATTCGATGACCGACGAAGAGCTAGAAAATGCGGAGATCGTTCCAGACGATCAGTAAGAAAGCCCGCTCGCGACTGGTATAACGAGCGGGCTTTGCTTACGCATTATTGCCCCGGACTTGGTGACCCGATATCTCTAACGCATCACACATGGGTCAGGATGTTGGAACAGATCCCAAAGGTCATCGGAGCTAGCAATGGCAGAGTTTAACGCAGGCAACTTGGTCGTTGATGTTACTGCAGACATCAGCAACCTTGTTGATGACATCCAACGCGCGCAGGCAGAGATCGAGGCGTTTGGAGAAGAGAACGCCGAGATTGATCTGCGACTTGATGTTGAGCTTTTGGAGGAAGCTTTTGACAGCATCGTTACACGCATCGTTGACTTTGATGGCAGCGAAGATTCCATTATTGCTATTGGTGCCGACCTCCGGAGTTTCAAGAAACAACTTGAGCGGGCAAAGCTACAGATCAAAAAGCTGCGAGGCCGGGGCGGCGAGAACGAGATTTTGATCAGGGCTGAAATCGAGGATGCCCTGATTGCATTCCAAGAGCTTGAAACAAAGTTCANTGAAATCGAAAATGAAATCAACGGTACAGAGCTTGAGGTCGAAGTCAAAGCAAATACCGAAGAGATAGAAGCAGCTGCACAATCTGTAGATGAAGACTTTGCTGCTGTCGAGGAGTCAGTTGGTAAAGCAGAAGAGACTATCAATGAAGCTGCAGATGCAACATCAGATCTTTCGTCAGCTGCTAGTGATGCCAGATCAAGCTTTGCATCTCTTGTAAAATCACTTGCAGCTATCGCTGCGGTCACCGCTACGATCGGGCAGCTTGGTCGTAACATTAAATCACTGCAGTCAGATACAGGGTTGCTTCGCGATGAGCTAGAAGCAGCACGAGATCCTTTGACGAGACTGACTGACGGTATCCCTATTGTTGGTGGGCTAGTTAGAAGTCTGCGAGATGCGGCAGAGGCAGCTGGCATCTTTTCTGATGGTGTTACAAGACTTCGTGAGACTCTGGCGGCTTTGGAGCTTCAGCGAAAGACGCAAGCTTCATTAGAGAATGCAGAAGACGCCGCAAGATCATTAGAAGAACAACTGCTGCGAGTGCAAGGTGCATCTGAAGTTGAGCTATCAGAAGCAGGGTTTGGTGCTGTCGGTCAGATCAAGGATCAAACTGATGCAGCCGCAGAGAATCTTCAAGATCAAATCGAAGCTCTGGAAAAGGAGCTTGAAAAGTTTGGTGCAATCAAAGTCGGCGTCGAGTTTGACGAAGAAGGCAACCGAGTTGCTCCACAGTTTGCTTTCCCTGATGAGCTTGATGAAACTGATAAGGCAACCATTCGTGGCATTGCGGAACAAATCACTGAGCTGTTTAGGGAGCGGAAAGAGCTACTGAACCTTGGTGAAGAAGTCGCCGCTGCAACTCTAATTGCACAGCAGGAGGAAGCTGCACTTGCTGCTGCTGAAGAAGCAAAGCGACTTGCTGAAGAAAAAGCAAGAGCAGAAGAAGAAGCTGCACGCAAAGCTAAAGATGCTGAAGAAGAGCGGATTCGCGAGGGCAAGAAGATCCTTGACAACGCAAGAGCTTTGGAAAAGCTACGAGAGAAATCAAGAGAAGATGCAAAGAAGGCAGAAGAAGATCGCAAGCAAGCAATCCTTGACCTACTAACAATCCAAGGCAAAAGTCCAAAGCAGTTGCAAGATCGGATTGATCAGCTACAGAAAGAAGCCGATTCGATCCAGCAGCAACGCGATAGGACAAGAGATCGTCTTGGCTCAACTGTTACTGGTCAAACGGCGATTGGACAGTTTACTTTTGGGCGTGACTTCGGGTCAAGTGTGTCGAAGCAGACTACGATCCAGCAGCAAATCTCAACACAAATCCAGAACATAACGAAAACGCTAGGTGACATTTTAAATGTGCTTGATGCACAAGGCGTCAGTGGAGTATTGATATGACAGCAACAATAACGGAAGCGTTTGAATCATCCGAGTCCGGTGGATCAACACTGACATTTACTGGGCAATCGACAGAGCTGCGACGGATCTTTATTGTCACATTTAAGACAGCTGATCTGGAGGCTGGTCGGGCAACAGATGTTAATGCTTTCCGGCTTATCAACATTCCACTCGGATCAGCACACCCTCAAATTGCCTACGCATTCTTGGAACGCTACGAGGTTGCACCAATCAAGAGTGGTGCGGGTGCAAGAANAGTCACCCTTGTCTACAAGGCCGACACTGTTGTGCTGCCTCCTGATGACCCTGATGGTGGCAATCAATCATTTACCCTAAGTGGAACCGCCAAACCAAAGAACATCTATCGAAGAGAATTTGAGGTGCCTGATGCTGGTGCAGAAAAGCTAACTGATATTGGGGGCAACGCATTCGACGTTCAGGGCGAGCCGACTACCTTCGTCGATGTGCAGCCAGAAGTCAATGTCACACTCTCTGTGATTGTTGATGTTACTGTTCCGGGCAACTATCTTTCTTCTTCACTAACCCTTGTTGGAACAAGAAACAAATCGACCTTCTTTGGTGCGCCTCCCGGCTACCTTCTTTTTGTAGGGACATCATCAAGTAAGGTATCTGGCGTTGGGCCACAGTCAGTCTTTGAAGTAACGCATCGCTTCATCTATGACAACGAAGCACACTTGGTGCAGGTTCCAAAATCAACTGACCTACGAGCTTCGGGTGTTCAGCTTGGCAAAGATGTCAACAATGCGACCTATGCAAACAATGCTTTCGAGGTTACTCTTCGTCAGCCGTTCCCAGTGCTTGGTGACTTCGACGGACTTGGAATCAATATTGGAGGTGCTTGATGGGCATAGGGCAAATCAGCGAAGGGTTAGGAAAGCTCACCCCACAAGTTTGGCAACGACTGGGCAACGCAGTAGATTTTGCAGAGCGGAGCAGTCCTGATCTTCTTGGAGCGCGACGAAGGCAACCAGTTTGGCCTAGCTGCCTTGCAGTCATCACTGGATTTGAGCTGCAGGAGTTGGACAGTGGTGATCTTGCACCGGAAACGGAACCACCAAACGAAGGCACAATCATCAACCCGCGACGTATCTTTCTTTACACATGGAAAGAAGTGATGCTGACATACCAACCAACGCTTGATGGAGATAAAGATCAAACGCAGACGCTAACCGTTACTGAGCAAGGAAGAGAGTCAGGTGCAACCGAGGGAAGCTTTACCATGCCCAAGGCTGTAAACGGTATGGAGTTTGGTCTGCCTACGAGTCGCGATACTTCCTTTGGTGGGGTAATGATTGGCCCGAACGACTACCCTCCAAAAATCGCAGTCGTGCCGACGATACACAACTCGACTACAAATACTGCTGGTGTCACCGAAACGCAAGGTACAGGCTTTGGCCCACTTGTGATGATGCACTTTGTCGAAGCTAAAAGAGCGATCACAGTTGCTGACGATCCAGAAGACAACGAGTTTGACAACGAGAATCAAGTGTCAGTTGTTCCGATCTTCTTTTCACCTCCAACTCTTGATGGCCCCTGCGAATGACAATGTTACTCCGCAAACATGAGTGCTGTTGCACATCTGCAACAAACTTCGTGTTTGAGTGCTTTCCACTTATATGCGAACAGAACATCGACGGCGAAGGCAACTCTGATTTTGGATGGCGGAGACTTTTTGGATACCACGCAGGGATCATCGCTGACAAGTTGCGGTTTTTCGTAAGGGTAGAAGAAGATCAAGTCACACAGTTGTTGTCACACGACTTTCCAAACAGAGAGTTTATCTGGTGGGATAACCATCTTGATGGAGAATATGAAGGTGGTGGGCAGCTTTGGGCACTTCGTCGACATACTGGTTCCCTAGACACCCATCCAGACAAGCTCTTTGGCAACAGTGATAAAGATGGGCTGCCCGATGACCCAAGGTTGTTTAGAAACGCCACCTACCCCAATGGACTTCTTCCACCAAACAATGCTTTTGATGAGGAAGGTGATGTGTGGCTTGAGGTTGAGCTTTTTACAAACAACCCTGACCGGCAGTACGATCCTTACAGTGANGAGTTCGCNAANAAGCCGGGACGCATAACGAACACACACTACGACTGCTATCTTGAAGAGACGCTGCCAACNGAATTCGATGCCGAATTNACCTTGATGGATATTGCTGATGANTCTACCTGCGAGGGTTACGGTTGGGAGCCGGGGCTGTTNAGTTCTGTTCCANCAGAGCTGCGACCAAAGGTCATTAGAGCAAANCACCTNTTCCATCATATNTGGACNATGACNTNTCGCAACTTNCAGAAGTTTGGTGCGGTAGATGAAAATGGTGTTGCCATATATCTTGAGCCGGGACTGTATGGCGGATCAGGTGATTTAAGTGAAGAGCCTGACAGGCCAGAGAACATCTACAGATGGACGAGATGGATTGCACATGCAGAGGCACGAAGTCAACTATATGCGATGCAGTTTGCACTTACCTTTGACTGGTGGCATAGAGATAGGTCATACAGCTATCTAACATTTGATTTTGCCAACCCCTGCCCATGTGGAACACCCCTTGCGGACTGTGCGTCATATCCGCAAGACTGCACTCGCGTCTACACATATCGAGAAGGTCAAGACTACTATCCTGCGAAGTTTTATATTGGTCAGAGATACCTTCTGAACCCTACGGGTGGCGAGTTTAGTCTTTATGCACCTGCCGGCAACTACTCTTGGTGGCCTCCGACAGAGGGTGCAGAATATCCCAACAACATCAGGGTGCGTACTGGTGGCACAACTGATATGTGTAACGCTCCTGATATTTTCTGTCGCAACACATGGGGTTTGCAAACAGGCACACCTTACCCTTCGCCACTTCTAAATTTTGAGTTTGATGTTAGCCAATACCTTGTAGTTGGATCGCCTGACTCAAGTGCTGATCCACTTGGCCTACTGCTGAGCAGCAACCCTGCAACACAAGAAGGCAATTTCAACGGCGACGTTGATCATTACACAAAAGAAGATGCTGACACAACTGGGCAGAATGAAAGAATACTGGGGTGGCCTACGAAGGCCAACTTCCGTAAAGCTATTGTCGCAAACTACTCAAGCGACACCAACTTCCCAAACAGCACCTGCAATTTCTCACCTGCGAATCCGGGGTTTGCAATTAATCTTGGAGTGCAGACTGAGCTACAGGCAATGAAGTTTCCGATTTGTGATCTGCTGAAGGACAAGGTTGACGTTGATGCATATACCAGTCGTGGCCCAGACGAGGGACCAGTCATTTGCATGGACGGCCTTCTTCGGAAGAACGTCGAACGTTACTTCCACACTGGCATTGATATGGTTGAGCTTTGGTCAAACTGCACCAGTAAAGGATTGCTGCCACAATTTGACTCTCCATCTGGGGTTAGCAGCTTCGCAAAAGAGAACGGGATGTTCCGCGTAAAGCATGGAAGCAATCACATCCATGTTAACTACGACACATCAGTTCCTTGCACTACTGGGCCATGTGGAACCTGTGGTCAATCAGGCTGTAACAGTACTGACCCATGCGGATGCCAACCTGACGAGACTTGCGGTAACGAGTTTGTTGACTTCTTCCAGAATCTATTTATCAATCCAGAGGGTTGCAGCCCCGGTAACGGATACTTGTCAATGCGGGGACTGCATGCACTACAGCTAGCACCAGATGTGCCAGAAGGGATTAAAGGATGAACCTGCGTTGCAAATATCGACGATCAAGTAAATGCCTGCTTAATCGTTACGAGCCAATAACAAATGCTAGGTGCTATCACTGTCAGACTAAAGCTGAAGATCGACTGCTTGGGCTTGGCGATATCGTAGCTTTGACGATTAATCTCACACCGCTGCATAGACTTAAGCCTGTGCTGTTCAAGGGTAAAGACTGTGGCTGCAAGCAACGTCAGAAAAGTCTAAATGACATTACGGCGAAAAAGCCGATAGTGAGAGTGGTCGAGGATAAAGGTTGGAAAGCTAAAGACGGCAAGAGCTGCGGCTGTGGCAATCCCCCATCTGGAATCGAGGTCGAGAAATGACTACAAGAGTTTGGACAGGAGCTGCAGACGCAACTACGTTTGCGACAGCTGGAAACTGGTCACCAAGTGGGGCGCCAAGTAACGGCGACACACTGATCTATCGTGACACAAATCACACGATCACCGGCGCTGCGACTGGACTTTCTAGCATCACCTTGCAAGTCACGCCCGGCTTTACTGGTCAGCTTGGAAGCTCAACCACATATCTTGATTTGGACTGCACCCTTGTCGAATATGCAAGCGGCGGGTTCCAGTCTTTCCTTACTGGCACATGGACCGACCTTCGACTGACCGGAGGATCTTCGTCAAACTCTTTCTTGGATCTAAAGGGAAGCGCCGACACCACGATAACGAACATCACTTCGTCGCGGCTAAATGGCACGTTGATCATCAATAGCTCTGCTGCTGTGACTAACATCACAATGACTGGTTCCAACAATGGAGTCATCGACATCAAGAGTGGTGTATCTGGATTGACCAAAATTACAGCATCGTCAGGCCATGTCAAACTTGCATCAAACTGCACGACAGTTGATGTCCTTGGTGGTCAGCTAACAACTAGTGACAGTGCAGCGATCACAACAATGGAAGTCGATGGCGGTGGGACAGTTGAACACAACACCTCTGGAACACTTACAACGCTGGAGCTTTACGAAGGCACGTTTAACACACGACAGAATGAATCGACAAGCTATACCGTGACCAACGCAACGGTCTACACAAGCGGCAGGCTTTTTATTGATTCGCCGATCAATAATGGTGTGTTTACCAATCCCGTCCTGTTCCTTGGAGGTCAAAGTCGCTTTCCACTTGGTGCGACAGTCACCTTTTCTTAAGGAGCTTCAATGCTTGACATCCTTCTTCTTTCGCTTGCCTTATCTGATAACGGTGCGAAGCCTAGCGATCCTGATGCAGTAGCCATGTGGGTTGATGATCTTGGTCGACTTACCCCATTCGGTCGCACGTTTGACGTTTACATCCAAACCGGATTTGATCCTGACTTCTCGTACCCTAACGGCGACCCTCGCCGCCCATATATGATTGGCTGCACTCGTGGCAATGAGTCGCCAGCCCGTTCGTTCAGTTGGATCATCGAAGGCGAGATATTAAAGAATCGCAGACCTGATCATCTCTACCCTTGGTTGGAAAATTGCCAAGAGTGCATTGACTACTGGAATCAAGACACTGGAATCCTTTGTCCAGAAGCTGGAGAGTATTGGAAGTGCATCCAAGCCAATCCTTACCAGCGGTGGATGTATCTCGATGCAAACTTCACCCCGATCAACTGGTATTTTGATGGGCCACAAGGATGCTGCCCAAGGACTGGCGATCTTGTTGATCTTGAGNATGCGTGGTGTGATTCTTGGATCCTCCATGGCCCACTCGGCAAGAAGTATGGCAACCAGAATCAATATCGCTACCCTGCAGTGCAGCAACAGCATAAGGATCTGATGGATGTACCAGTTCAGAAGTCTTGGCCTCCGACACCAGTTGGTGAGGTTCAAGGTCAGAGGTGCTGTTCTGCCCCATCGCAGAATGACTACGGTGACCTGATCCGTTGGGATGCTGACGTTGATTGGATGAGCGAGAAGTGGCCCGGATCATTCCATATCGCACGCTTTACTGGCCCCGACTATTTTGCATCATCTGGTGTAGTTCGCTTCGCCTGTGGCAATGACCACCCTTGCGAGCCTTCGCCATATCAAGTGATTTACAACGCAGACAATTCTTGCCCATCTGATCTAAACGAAGATGGCGTAGTTGGATTTGAAGATATCGTGCAGGTGCTATCTGATGTCGCCGGCTATCGCTATCACTACCAGACCAGCAACGGATTCGATGCGATCCTTAAGGTACTGTCGGAGTGGGGCGACTGCGAGTAGCTAACCCTCGCGACCGTCGAAATGCCACTTGAGGCTGACTAGTAGCTCACCCCACACCACATGATGTAGGGCGTTGTCGATCAGGTACTGTGCCATGTGTGTGTCGCCACGGCCTCCGGCCTGCCCCAGAGAAGCCCATACAGCCTCTGTGACGGCCTTCTGCAAATAATCGCAGGCTGACTTGTTTGGGAGCTTAGAAGCCGCCAGAAGCCATCTACGGGCCTGCTCTGGCTGCTGTCGCACCAGCGATGTGTAGATGCACCACGTTTCGGGGTTGGGAAAGCCTGCGAACCGCATCGCAGGATGTTAGCAAGAAAGCTAAAGAAGGACAACAAATAACAGGATGTAACAAATATGCTATAATGATCGTGGAGGTTTATTTATGACGATTTCACTTTCTGAAGCCACGACCCTCTTGATCAGCGATCTGATCGAGATTGCCTGCGAAGACTCTTCCTGCGAAAGCGCGATTAAAAGCTTTGTCGGGGTTGTGATGCAAGACTGCCATAGCCGTGACGAAAATCACGCTGACTGGTTTGCTCTTTCCAATAACGCTCGCGAAAATGTCTTAAATCGCCTGCTCCCTGACAATCTTGGCTAACCCTTCCCGCTCGCCTACCCGGCGAGCTTTTCTTTTTGCTTTACGAAAAGGAGGCAAAGATGCCTAAAGCAACCACCCTTACTGAAACCAACCTGATCGAACAAGAGATCAACCCCACCGATGCTTTCCCTACCACACACATCAACGGCATCACCAAGACCAACGATGAGTGGTGCAAGGCAGTTCGTGATGCTGAGAAGTTTGGCGAGAGAGTCGAAGAGCTAGAAAAGGTTCGCGATACTTTCAGTCAGATGTATGACAACGAAGTCCAGCGTCGATATGTCCTTGGAAAAGAGAATCTGGATCTGGAGAAGCACAACTCAAACCTGCGGGGTGTCGCTGCTAATGCAGTCGATCGAGAAAAGTGGTTGTACAGAGTCAACGAAGATCGTCGCCGAGAAAACGCCACGATCCAGCGTCAGCTTGACCAAACATTGCTAAAGGTCGAAGAGCTACACAAAGAGAACAGATATATGGAAAGCAAGTTTGATGATTTGCGGCACCTCGTCTTGGAGCTTTCCAAAGATCGCGCCAAGCTTCCTGACGAATCAGAGTCTTGGACACACCACCAGCAGCTGGAGCTTATCGAAGTGGTGGATCAATTCTTGCAAGATGCTGGGAGCATCAAATGAAGAAGATCGCCCACGATCCAAAGCTAGAAGATGTCACCGATAAGCTTTCGGAGTCTTTCAAGAAGCGAGTCGCCATCAACAACTGCTGGACTTACAACCCTCAGATCAAGATGGATGTCAACATCCTTTACACCTGCGAGCCACCTCCAGTTCCACACTCCGAGTGGACGGAGGATGACTGGCAGACCTACATGATCAGTACTGCAACATTCGTCGCCAAGAGAAAAGGAGAATGACGATGGAAAGCAATAAAGCAAATGCACTTCCGAAGCATAAGAAGATCGGAACACAAGAGCAACGTGCCAATATGCGTAGGTTGCACAAGGCTGCTCACAAAGCTTGGTTGAAATACTCCAGACTGAACAGGGAGTTTATCGAAGCAGTTGGCGAGATGTACCCCGAGATGAAGGAAGAAGGATTCAACGGGGTGATGTATTTCAACAGGGACTACGAGAACCGCAACCAAGATGTTGTTCTTTGGAATCCCAAGTACACCACGATCAGTGACATGCTGCACATCTGCGAACACGCAGCAGCAACACTACAACGGGATCAAGAAACGATCCGAGGTGAAGACGTTGACCCATATTTGTATTGGTCAAAGCACGTTCGCAGTATCACAGAAAAGTTTAGGAAGGAGCAAAGCAATGGCAATCACTGAACCATTTGAAATCAATGATCGTCGAGTCGAGTCTAAAGGTTGCATCGTCTGGATGCTAGATGGCTTTATGTCAGGATGGGGTAACGCCACTGATGGAGAAAGCTACGCAGGCTGGCAGTGTGATCCAGTAGATGCAGAAGAAGTCGAGCGATGGGTGAAGTATAGGTCTGACTGTGTAAAGACTCACACCACTGACGATCTGTCTAGGCAGCAGATCATTACGCACTTCAAGCAAACTCGACCGCTAGCCAAACACATCTCAATCTATGTTGCAAAGGAGGGCATCCACTATGGCGACATCATCGACTAACAATTTCGACGTATTCCGAAGCAGGGTAAACAGCAAGGTGCTTGAGCTTTGCGGAATGTCAGCATACTGCCTTGCAGATACTTTCTTTTGGTCAGACTTCTATGACGAAGATGATCCATTCAACGAAACCAACATCCAAGAGTGTGCAGAGATGATCCTTGACGAGAACGACTGGCCAGCAGGAGGTTTCGGATGATCGCATCAATCCTTCTATCTTTGATGACGTTGCAGGAGCTTCCCTGCATGACCAAACTTGAAAAGGCGATCTGGCAGGTAGAGACTGGCAGCAGGCTTACAGGTGACGAACCTATCCTTGGAGACAACGGCAAGAGTCGTGGCCCGCTCCAGATAAGTAAGGCAGCTTGGATCGACGCCCGCATGCCCGGAACCTATGAGCTGGTTGATGATCTTCACTACAGCCTGCAAGTCTTTCGCAGATATCAAGCCCGATATGCAAGGGAAGATCGCATCGGGGAAGTCACTTGGGAAAAGAAAGCCCGCATATGGAACGGTGGGCCGAATGGACACAAGAAGAAAGCGACACTGCCCTATTGGGCAAAAGTCGAGAAAGAGATTGGCAAATGACTAGCGAGTATGGCAAGCCTCACGAGTATCGTATCGTGCCACCTTGCAATCCAGAAAGCTCGTCAGAGCTAGAAAGTTGCTGGTGTGTTTACCAGATCGTTGGTGGTCAACCAGAGTTGATCACTTGTTGTCGCACTACGTCTGCGGTAGGCGAAGTGCTTGAAAAGCATTGGAGTATCGAAAAGGAGAAAGTCGATGGAATCCAACCAGACCAAACCGCCCAAGTCAATTCTAATCACTGACGCGGAAACAATCAGATTGCTGCACGAAGAAGCTATTGCCAGAGGATTCCCAAAAGGAGCTAGACAGATGGCGAGTGCAGTTGTTAAAAGCTACTTCAACAATCAGTACGGACAAGCAACCGTCACAACAAAGGAGGTCAAGAAATGATCTACGAGAAATTGCTAGAAGCTCAAAAAGCTTTGCAGGGTGTTGGCAAAGGCAGCAACAACTCTTTCCACAACTACAACTACACATCAGCAGAAGAGATGCTGACTGCATGTAGAGAAGCTTTGCACACAGCAGGACTGACCTGCTTTAGAAAAGGCTGGAAAATTGTTAGCGACGAACACGATCCAACCCTTAAGATGATCGAATGCGAGATGCGGATATCTGAAGCTACAAGCGCGGCGGGTGGATCTGCCGAAGGTATCCTCGATTCGCAATTCCACTACCCGATCTGTCCGGGTAACGGACGGCCTTTAGACAAAGCAGTTTCGGCTGCTTTGACTACTGGCCTGTCGTACTGGCTTCGCGATCTTCTTCTTCTCCCACGAATCGACGGGTTGGAAGTTGATACTCGCGACGATCAGAATTGGAATCCAGAGCAAGAAAGACTTGAGCTGCTTGCTGATGAGATCCACCAAATCGCAACTGAAGAACAACTTGAAAAGCTTCTCGCGGAAGCACAGAAGAANTACAAGTGTTCAGAGCTAAAGCATCTGCCACCCGTNACGTTAAAGGCGTGGCACAAACGAGTCATTGAGCTTTCTAAGGAGAACACCAAGTGATCACAAATCTCACCGATATCGGCAGGGTTGTCATTTTCCCTAAAGGTCAGGGAGCAAATCCCAACTTCCCCGACTACAAAGTGCAGCTTGAAATGGAGCAAGGCAAATCATATGTCTTGTCCGTTTGGAAGAAGCGATCGAAGAATGGAACCGAATACTACAGCGGCAGTGTGCAATCTGGTGACCTGCAGAAGGATCAATACCAGAAGCAGGATCAACCACAGCAGCAACCTTCTAACGATGAGGTGCCATTCTAATGCTTCCGATCCAAGGCCCACCAGATCCAAAAGATGATCACCACGAGGACGAGCAAATTTCGGAAGCTGGCGAAATCGTTCTTCGCCGAAGAGAGTGCCTGCACGATTTTCAAGAGATTGGAGGTGACCTTGCAGAGTGCAGGCATTGTGGCGAACGCAGTCGCTTTACAAACTACCGTGGTCATGATCGCATAATGATCAGACTGACGCTGCTTCCTAAAGGTCATCAACTGATGTATGTCCCAAGAGAAATGCTTGGGGAAGCAATCCTTGAACACTTCGATCGTTACTGCCCAAAGGAGGAAAGTGATGTCACGACCTGATCGAAAATTTGAGCTAACAGCAACGGATATTCTAATTATGCAAGCCGAGCTTGCGAAGAGCGTTGCAGATCTTCTTATTGTTGCAGAAAGCTTGGAGCGTGTTGCCTACGACCAAAGCCAAAGCACAGCATCGCCTCCATTCTCCGAGCTGGAGTATATCGTGGTGCTTCCGGAATCCTTAAAGCAAGAGCTACGGCAGCACACAGAAATCTTGCATCGTTGCTCCGGCAGGGCAGAGACTATCACCGAAATGATATCTGATGTGGTCGATAAGGAGTTTGGTCGCAAACCACCTTTCGTGCAAGGGACTGGAGGTGACGATGCCACGCCCGATGTATGAAAGCAAAGAAGATTTGCAGAACGAAGCAGAAGTGATGTTGGAATTCTGCAAAGCTTACGACAAAGATTTTATGAAGCTGCCGATCAGCTACAAGCTTGACTTCGCAATCCTTAAGCCAAACAGTAAAGAGATATGCGGCTTCGCTGAAGTCAAATATCGAAACTTTACTTGGGGTGACTATCCCGATGTCATGCTTTCCTTGAGCAAGGTCATCAAGGCAAGAAACACAAAAGCTATGACCAACATTCCAAGCTTCTTTTTGGTTGGATGTCGCAGTGGTGTTTACTGGCTTGACCTTTTTAAGCAAAAAGGAAAATTAAATTTTGGTGGACGGACTTCTAAGGTTCGCGACCCTGCAGACATCGAACCAGTCGTACATTTTCCGCTCGATTGCTTCCGAAAGCTTTAGCAACGCAAACGTCGAAAAAGAGAAATGTCAAATTTGGTATAATAGACATACAACTGCGATCTGAAGTTCGGAGTTTGAACCAGACTTGACTGCTCTTTGACAACTTAAAAGCTTTGCGAAACCTCAACTAAAGGAGGACACATATGTGTTCAGTTGAATCTTCTAAAATGAAGCGTTTGAAGTTTATTTCTGAGACCACCTACTCGTGGTCAAACGGCGAAACTTATGCCGAGTGCATTGCGAACCTTCGGAAAGAAACATCAGAATGGAAGTATCGCGTTACGCGAATGTTTATTCTGGATGACTTCCTTCCAACGGAGCTTTACATGGATGGCATGGGAACGACTCATTGGAAAAGAGTCTTGCCAACTTTTGACGAGAACGACAAAAAGAATTTTGTCTGGCAATGTCAAGAAGAGACTCGCAAGTGTGGAATGCCAGTGGTCATCGAAGATACTCGGCGAGCTGCAGTCCGAAAGGCATCCCCGAAAATCATCGGGGCTGTAGATGGATTTGCTAAAGGTCAGCCACACACAGGATTGCAGAATCCTCTGCGATGCCCATTTGCAGAAGATCACAAGCTGATTGAAGAAATCGTTTGGAGCAATCCATATGATCGGTCAGTTTGGACTTCAAGGCAAAAGCTCTAACCCTACCTGCCCGCAGCGATGCGGGCTTTTCTTTTAACTGCAGCAAAGGAGGCTGCGAGATGGAATGGATCAAATTTTACCCCGGCAAATTCTTACTAGGTGTTCAGCATATGACACCAGATGAGGTCGGGTGCTATATCAGACTGCTGTGTGTGCAATGCATCAAGGATGGCTTGCCTACAGACTTCCGAAAGCTATCGCAACTGGCAGGAGGGATGTCAGAGGATTCTTGGGCAACGGTTAGAGAACACTTTGAGCTTTGCGAGGATGGCGAGCTACGGAACATGCGGATGGCGGAATTGATGCTAGAAGCTACATCGGCAAGGGAGAAAGCCCGAACCGCCGGCAGGAAGGGTGGTTTGGCTAGGGCTGCAAAGCAAAAAGCTAGCGATGCTTCAAGCGAAGCTTTAGCGGATGCCCAACAGAAAGAAAGAGAGAAAGAACAAGAGAAAGAGAGAATCAAAGAAGGAACACCCCAAGCCCATCACGAAATTCACACCATGCCGAAGTACGATCCCAGCAACGAAAGACTTGAAAGGATAGCTTGGGCAGACTTGTTAAATCGCGAGTTTGGCATAGACCGAATCCAAGCCATTGAAACGGTACGACTTACGTTTGACACTTTGGGCAACTATTCCAAAGCTCGCCAAGCTTTTAAGGAAGCTGTCGAGACTTGCCGAAAAGCTAGGGTGCCCGAAGCATATATGCGAGGGTGTATCAAAAAGGGTATTGGAATTGCACGATGATCCACTATTGCGAGCCATTCTGCGAACCGCAGCAGATGCAACTGGCTTCCCCGACGGTCCAAATGGTAACTTCTTTGAAGACGAAAAGGCCGCAGGAGGCATAGGTGGAGGGAAGGAAAGATCACTTGCCAAAGATATCGCCCGCCAACTCTGTAGCTTCTATGGCGTTGGGAAGTATCGCACCGATCTACTCCTTGGCAGGAATCTGCACCTGCGACGAGATCCAGTAGCTAGGGATTTGCGAGCCTTGCCAATGTTCCTTCTGGAGCAATGTGTAGAGTATTGTGAGAAAATACTCGGAGAAGAGTGGATCGATCAGGACGAAACTGACCTCCTGCAGATACACTTTGAAGACTACCTGCGACACAACGGCTGCTGTGTCTGACATCAACAAACCTCCTTTGCGTGGCTCGCTGCTTTCCTTTCGGCAGCGAGTCGCGTTTTTTATGCAAACGTGAGTTATTGTGCAGCTTGCACATGCGCGCGCGCGCGTATAGAAGAAAGATCGCAGGTCAGCCGATAACAATAATGTGGAGATCGCACGAATCTGTGCCATAAGCTGCAGCCACTCACCGTTTACGAATCCGGTGTCGCATGCAAAGCTTCTCAACCTTCTAGCTTCAGAAGGAAAGAGCATCACACACTTCGTACATTGTGGCGATCTGTTAGAAGCCGCAGCCGCATCGGTTCATCCTGACGAGCATCAGCACACACTCGCAGACGAATTTGAGCATGCCAGCAACTTTCTGAGGTCAATCAGGGAAGCTTTGCCATCAACAACTAGGTGCTACTGGATCTGGGGCAACCACGATGACAATATCTTCAAGCGTGATCCGCGAAGGATTCCAAAAGCCTTGAGGGATATGATTGAGATCGGGCGAGATTCTAGATGGCCGGAATTTGGCAAGTGGACACAGATACCCTATGCCAAGTCGAAGCGTGGATGCTTGCAGATAGGGCAATGCGTCTTTTATCACGGTTTCGATGCAGGTGCGACTTCAGATGAGCTGGAATCCCTTCAGATCAATAACCTGACTGGTGGTCACGCACATCGCCTATTCGTCAGAGGACACACGCACCGACCAGTTCCTCCAACGCAATGTATGCGAACCCGTCGAATTCCACTACCGTACTGGTATGCCAACGTCGGCACGCTTGGCCCGTTAGAGCCGGACTGGGCAAATCGGGTTGATACTTCGCAGTGGGGTGCAAATGCACTTATAGTCGACACCAAGATGGACAGACCAAACAGACTATGTGCAGCCAACTGGTCAGCCGAGCTGAGGGATCTTGAATGAGATGACAACTCCAGAACAAAAGCTAGTCCACCAACTGATCAGATTCTCGCAGTACTTTGCGACGGAGTGGGATCTAACTGCTATGCAGGTTGTCGGTTGCATGGAGGTTGCGAAGCTGGAGCTTTGGAACACTTGGGAAGATTTCGATGCCCAAAGGAGTGGCGACATCGACGATCTTGATGACGATGACTAACCGCATCTGCTTGGGGTGTCGCCTTATGTGTGCGGAGTTTATGCCAGAGCGTGATGCAAAGGATCGCGTGTCACCCTACTGCCTTGACTGCGTTAGGCAATCACAGAACATCATCCCCAAACCTTTAGATCCAATCCGACTTGCAAAAGATCATTGGACAGATATCGGAAAGCCTATGACAAACAGCAACCGCAAAGGAAAGCGTGGCGAGCTAGAAGCTGCGAAAGCTTTACACTCCGCAACTGGTCTTGTAGCTCACAGGACTGCCCAAGTTGATGGCAAACTCTCCGCAGACCTAGCAGGGATCGACGGGTTGCATATTGAGGTCAAACGTAGAAAGAAGATCGCAGCAACCAACTTCCTTGTGCAGGCAGAGACTGATGCAGCCGATAACACTACACCACTAGTGATAATGCGTGAGGATGGCGACACCAACTGGTGCGTCCTGCTTCGCCTGACAGATTTAATTGACCTGACGAGGTTACTTACGAATGCTGGATCTTCAAACCGCTAGCTTTCTGGCGACACCCATCTGCATGATATTTGGCGTGGTCTTTGCTGCAGGAAAGATAAAAAACGCAGTTGATGAGCTACGTCGTGCAGTTGATCGTTTGGAGCATGCAGTGACCGCGATCGATGTCAGAACACAAGATATGGAGCAACGGCTCAGTCGACTGGAAGGCAGGAACGATTCTTGAAGTATCTGATCCCAATCCTTCTGCTTGGCTGTCAGACAACTAGCGAGTCAGGTGTTGGTCAAATCTTCTCTACGAAGAGCGAGGAGGTGGAGTCGCATCTTGCGACATCTCTGGCACCGTTGCAATTCTCAGGGACGATTCTGATTCTGACGGGGGCTGCACTTCTTTTCGTCAGTCGGGGCGTTCGGGGTTGGATTCCTGTTGCACTTGGGGTAGCTTTGACGATAACAATGGCAGTGCTGACTCGACTTTTGGAAAGCGAAGCAGTCATCTACCTTCTCATTTCGACACTTCTGCTAGCGGTTATCATCGCAGCGAACAACTACACGGAGATCAGAAAATGGATTCGATCGCATCATTCCTCGCAGTCTCGTCAGGATATCTAATCGCATTCGCAATCGGAGCTTGGATCGGCAGACCACTTCTTGAAATGGTTAGCGATCGCATCTTTAGACGCTAATGCCTGACTGGACACCACAATATTTGCCAGCCAACAACCTTGCTGGGTGGTACAAAGCCGACGCCATCACCGGACTATCTGACGGTGATGCTGTTGCGTCTTGGGTTGACTCATCTGGCAACGGCAACACGTTGACCCAAAGCACCAGCGGTGCAAAGCCGTCTTATGAAACCAACGAAGTCAACTCGTTGCCGGTCGTTCGCTTTGACAAGGACGCATCACCCGGTGACAACCTCTTGAATGCTGATCTTGGTGGCGACTTTGAACCCGGAACAGGTGACTTCTATATTGCGATGGTGGCAAAGTTCCCTTCGTCCGGTACGCAGTTTGTTATGACGAAGGCGGATAGCGGCACTCAAGGTTTAAACGTGTTCATCTCAGGATCAAATCTGATCTTTAGGCCACAGACTTCAGGTGGAACAACCAATAATCTGAACCAGAGTTCAGTTGTTGATACATCTTTTCACACGATTGTTTGCCGCAGAGTATCCAGCACCCTCGGGTCTGCGTATGACGGATCAGCTTTCACTACTGACGATGGGTCCAAGGTCAACAATGGTGATCTAGACAACAATGCAAACTTCAACATCGGTTCCACCTCCACAGGTGGTCTGGATACAGACATGGATCTGGCAGAGGCTTTGATTGCAGTAGGCACTCTCAGCGATGGCAACATGCAGAAAATCACAGGATACTTGGCACACAAGTACGGCTTGGAAGCCAACCTGCCTTCTGATCATCCTTACAAAGTAAATGCACCAAAGTTTCGTGTGCAGTACGGACTCTCGTCAGGTCTAATTGACGGAGGATTAATTCGATGAGCTATTTCGGTGATGTTCAAGATGGCGATGCAGTCAATGTTTACTTCTCCACCTCTGACCAAGCTGGCGCTGCAGCTGCAATTACAAGTGGTGCAGTTGTAGTTTACAAGGATGGCACAACAACAAATAGTGCCACCGGAGCTACTCTGACTGCAAACGTCAACTCCCTNACAGGATTTAATCGCGTTACCATTACGACTTCCTCTGATGCAAGCTTCTATGTTCCGGGCAGCACATATGCAGTCGTAGTATCTGGAACAGTTGACTCGCAGTCGGTTAGATCAGCGGTTGCGTGCTTCTCTGTTCAAGCTCGCACCTCTGGCGGTTCAAGAATCTCGACACAAAATCTTGGGAGCATCAAGCAATCAACAGCACGAAGTATCGCAATCGGACCACTTCTTCATCCAACAACCGGCGAACCAGTAACCGCCGTAACTGCAGGCGACATCACGTGTCGATTTATCAGTGGCGTTACTTCTGCCAGCATCACTCTGACGGGATCAGGAGGCGATAATGANATCGCTCATATTGCNAACGGGATCTTNAGTCTGGAGCTTGCNGCNAGNNACGTAGCTGCACTCGGTCAGTTTACAGTTAGCCTGACAGATGCAAATGCCTTTTCCCCATACGTCGGGACTGGCAACGTGGTATCAGCAAATGTTTATGACTCGCTGTCCGTTGATTCTGACAAGTTGCAGGTCGATCTTTCGCAGGTAGGTGGATCGGCTGTAACAAGTGCTAGTGGTCTGCTCGCCGTAAACTCCACACAAATCAGTGGTAGCTCNACAGCAGCCGACTCTTTAGAAGCTGCAATCGACACCTCAAATAACATCGTCAAGTCTGATGTCATTCGCGTGAGTGGTAGCTCTACAAGTGCAGACAACTTGGAAAGCTATACCACTGGCGGATCAAACCAGCCTGTTGATGTTACGAAGATCAGTGGAGATAGTACTGCTGCTGATAGGTTGGAAAGAATGATGGATGGTTGTATCACAGGCGGAGTCGACGCTACTGCCTTCACTCCAACTACGACTGCATTCGAGACTGATATCACAGAGGCAACTGCAGATCACTTTAATGCACGAATCATCCTGTTTACTTCTGGCCCACTGCTAGGACAGCAAAGAACAATCTCAGACTACGAGTTGTCAAGTGGACGCGGCAAGTTTACTGTTCCTGCACTTACCGAGGCACCTGCGTCGGGCAACCAGTTCATCATTGTCTAATGCCGCTGCCCAAAATAGACAGTCGCGGAAGTGCATCCATATCAGTGTTGTCAAATGATAAGCTTGTTCGTCGCACGTCAACTGCAACAACTACCTTTGGCAACAGCAAAGCCTACGACGGTACTTTAGGTGCGGCTGATCAAACAATCGAATTTACATCCGCGACTGATGGCAAGACAGTAACTGCAGGCGCTGCAATCAGCTTTATTCCAAAGGCGATTCGGATTGCACGAAACTCCGGAGCTATCGGAACGTCTGCTGCTCCGGTTGTTGCTGATGCCGAAACTTTACTTATCGCATCAGCCGCAGCTGACGCACACTTCGATGGAGCTTTTAAGAAGGTCATTGTGACGTCACCCTTTGGTGATCTTTCTTTTGGTGGGCAACAAAATAAAGGTATCCGCGAGCTATTCGTAATCAATGGAAGTGGTGAAGTCAACATCAATAACCCTTTTATTGACCAGATTCGCATTACAAATGGTTCGGCGTTAAAGGTCACAGGCGACAATCAAAGTGGATCAGGTACGACCAATGATCTGCCTAGCGTGTACATTTCCAAAGGTTCGCAGTTGGATTCTGCTGATAACCTAGAAGATGTTGTCAACCATGGAACGCTCAGGACTGATGCAACAAACCTGAATGACATAGTGTTGCACGAGGGTAGCGTCACTGTGCTTCGTGCCCAATGTCAAATCAACTCGCTTGAGATGTACGGTGGGCGACTGGTCATTGAAGGCGGTGGTCTAACGCAGTTTGGATCTGCGAAGATTTACGGCGGAACAGTGCAGACTGGCAGTGTTTCACGAATCACTGGTGTCTTTGTTGTGCATGGTGAGATGCAGTTGATATCATCTAATCGGATCGCCCCAACAATCACATAGTGGAGGACATATGAATATTGAATCTTGGAGCATCGAGAAGGTCAAACCCTACGAGAACAACCCTAGAAAGAACAATGCAGTCGAGAAGGTTGCAGCATCTATCGAAGAGTTTGGATGGCAGCAGCCAATCGTAGTTGACAAATCTGGAACGATTATCGCAGGTCACACACGCTACGGTGCTGCGAAGCTTTTAGAGCTAAAAGAAGTGCCAGTCGTTGTTGCTGATCTGTCTGACGAGCTTGCCAATGCTTATCGCATAGCTGACAACCGCACAAATGAGGACAGTCTCTGGGATTTTGCCAAGCTAACCGAGGAGTTGACAAAGCTCAAGGATGCTGATCTTGACCTTGAACCACTAGGGTTTGAGAAGGAAGAGCTGGAAAGCATGCTGACGCTTGACACTCCAGATGTCGATTGGCTAAAGACCGAAGATCACTGGAAGGGTATGCCGACCTACGAGCATAATGACCAGAAGCCTGCAAGAAGCTTATATGTTCACTTCCCGGATGACGAGTCAGTCAAGAAGTTTACTGAGCTTGTTGGTGCAACTATCACCGACAAGACCAAATACATCTGGTTCCCACCAGTCGAGCTAAATCGTGTTGCGGATCTGGGCTATGTCAACGAAGAAGAGTAACCACCCGCAGTTCCCGCTTTTTATTCCATCGAAGGGAAGAGCTGATTCGCGTCTTACTTCTCTTGCACTTGACAGTATGGGTGTGTTCCACCGACTCGTCATCGAAGAGCAAGAATATCGTGACTACGCTGCAGTCGTAGACAAAAAGAAGCTTCTGGTGCTAGACAAGCAGTACCAAGAAGATTATGACACTTGCGATGAGCTAGGTGGAAGTCGTAGTCGTGGTCCGGGGCCAGCTCGCAACTTCATCTGGGACTACAGCATCAACGAAGGTCACGAATGGCACTGGGTGATGGATGACAACATCAAGCAGTTCCGTCGCTTTAATGACAACAAAAGAATCACTTGCTTTGACGGGCATCCTTTTCTAGCGATGGAGACTTTTTGCCTGCGATACGAAAATATCGCGATGGCTGGTCCGCAGTACTATATGTTCATCCGTGACAAGTGGGGTCAAGAAACACCGCCGTTTACTGTCAACACAAGGATCTATTCTTGCAACCTGATCCGCAATGATGTCCCTTTTCGTTGGCGAGGACGGTACAACGAGGACACAATTCTGTCGCTTGACATGCTGAAAGCCAAGTACTGCACTGTTCAGTTCAATGCTTTCCTGCAAGAAAAGACCACAACGCAAGTCATCAAAGGTGGCAACACTGCAGAATTTTATGCGAAGGAAGGAACCGTCGCAAAGTCAACGATGCAGAAGCGTGTCCACCCCGATGTGACAAAGCTAGTTTGGAAGTTCGGCAGGCATCACCACCATGTCGACTACACACGTTTCAAGAGGGAGAATCGTTTGCGACTAAAGGAAGGCATTGACATTCCCGATGGAAGTAACGACTACGGGACAGTTGTTAGGAAGGTTCGTTGATGGCNAGGCCAGAGAAAGAAATCGACAAAGAAGCTGTTCGCAAGCTAGCAGCAATGCAATGNACNAACGAAGAAATCGCAGCCTTCGTTGGCTGTCATCGGAATACCTTGTCGAACCGCGAGGACATAAAGAAGATCATCGACGAAGCACGACTGGTATCTCGTGCTGCTCTACGTCGCATCATGTTCCAGTCCGCAGAGGAAGGCAACGAGCGAATGCAGATCTGGCTGTCTAAGCAATACCTTGGGATGGCAGAGCGGACAGAACATCTTGGCGAAGCTTCTCAACCACTAGTCGTGTCATTTAAGGAGGCGAAACCGCCAAATGATGGAGGTTGATTTGCTGTTACCGCAGTTGCGGTTCATCCAAGCTACGGAACGGGAAACGCTCTACAGCGGAGCTTTCGGAGCTGGTAAGACGCGAGCAGTTTGTCTAAAGCTAATGTCAAGAGTTGCAGGTCGACCAGCTGCCAGAGAAGGGTTGTGCCGCAAGCATTTGGTTTCGCTAAAAGCTACAACCCTGCGAACCCTACTGGAGCCGGATGGTAACCTTCCNCCCGTCCTNCCGCCNGGAACCTATACACACAACAAGTCAGAGAAAGTGATTCGTGTAAACGGGGGTGGCAGCATTTACTATTTCGGCGTTGGCGATAGTGAAGACTACACCAAGCTCGGTTCGCTGAACCTTTCAGGGTGTGCAATCGACGAAGCTGTTGAGCTTTCGGAGCAAGATTGGACGATGCTTCGTGGTCGTATCCGACTTGCGATAGATGACTTGCCGATCCAACTCTACGGAGCTTGCAACCCCGGCCCACCTTCCCACTTTCTAGCGGTGCGGTTTGGCCTAGCTGGAGGTCATAAGCCTGCACCAAACACGGCGGCTTACACTACTCGCAGCCTTGACAATCACTTTCTGCCCAAGAGCTATCTTGATGACCTGTCCACCCTTACTGGAGTTGCATATGACAGATACGTCGAGGGATTATGGCGGGGTGGCGAGGGACTGGTCTATGACAGATTTGACCGNCAGGAACACGTTAGGGAGCCTGCGAAAGCCTACGAACGTTACATCGTCGGGCAGGACGAAGGGTATACGAACCCCGCCTGCCTGCTAGTCATAGGCATCGATGGCGATAAAAGACTATCGGTTGTCGAGGAAGTTTATCGCAGTAACATGCTTGAGCTGCAGGTNATAGATGCAGCGAAAGAGCTAGCGAGCCGATATAACATCGAAGCTTTTGTTATTGACCCATCAGCTGCAAAGCTACGAGCTGCGATGCACGCTGCGAACCTTCCAGTGGAGGCTGCTGACAATGATGTCTTTTCTGGAATCCAAAAGGTGCAGCAACGACTTATCAAGCAAGGTGATGGGCTGCCGCGACTTACGATATCCCCAAGTTGCAGCAACCTTCTTCGTGAGTTTGAGACATATGANTGGATGGGTGGAGCAGGCAGCTACAAAGATCAGCCGAAGAAAGAAAATGACCACGCACTTGACGCACTNAGATATGCAACTGCATACNTCGACGGAACACAAGTNGAACCACGATTCCGACGAGCGGTAAGTTCGCAACCCCAAAGAAGTGCGTTTGACAGCGAACGCATGTGGAGAACGATCTAAATGTTTGATTGGCTACGACGAAAAGCCCAGACCAACCGCGACGAATATGTTCGTGGAACAATTAGACCATCTGACGTTTACGGCTACAGTCGTGCGCCAGAGCGACAAAGCAGAGCGATTCGCCATCTTGTTGGCTANGTCTATGCAGCTGCAATGCTAAATGCAAGATCAGTAGCTTCGCAGCCGTTGCGTCTNTACACAAACATGGAGCGTCGCGGTCTTAAGTCGCGTGGGGTTAGTCGATCCACAACTGCATTCCTTAAAGGTGATCAGAGAAATCGCCCTGCAAAGTCGGTTATGAACGCAGCCCAAAGTGGAGATGTAGTTGAAATCTACGATCACCCNATTCTTGATNTGCTGCATAGTGCTTCCCCGTTNATCGACGGNTANCAGTTCACAGTCNTNCGAAAGCTTTTGCTGCAAGCTACTGGTAACGAATACCTGCATCCAGTTATGGGGCCACTAGGCTACCCGATTGAAATCCACATCTTGCCATCGCAGTTTGTGCGAATCAATCCTGTGCGAGATGAGCGGATCATCGAAAGCTANACCTACGGTCATCCACCTAGCGANGTCATGTTCCAACCTGACGAGGTGCTGCACAACAAGATCCCGTCGGTCGAAGATCCACTATATGGNGTNGGTTGGGTNACNGCTGCGGAAGCNTCNGCAACCCTTCTCGAAGAAATGGATGGCTACGAGCTTAAGCTTTTTGAGAATATGGCCCGTCCTGACTGGGGCATNTTCCTNAANGACAATCTGAACGAAGTCCAGTGGAACCGAATGGTTGCACACATCGACGAGAATATGCGAGGCAACCAGCAAGCTGGTCGGCCATATATCTTTGANGGAGGCAGCGATGCGAAACCTTTGCAGTTCAGTCCTCGTGACCTTGCTTTCTCCGATGGCGAGCTACGCAAGGTTGAGTCTATTGCAGCGATTTCGGGTGTGCCAGTATCTCTGCTGCGAGCTAACGATCCCAACCTTGCTAGTGCCGAAGTCGGGTTCGCAAGTTACATGCGAGACACCATCCACCCCTATCTGGTTGCCGATTGCGAATTCTTAAATCAGCAACTCGTCCCACTATTCGGCGACCTTGCCGAAGGGATGTTCCTTGCCTATGACAACCCTGTTGCAGAGGACGTAGAGCAACAGTCGCGGATCTATCTGTCAGAAGTAAACAGTGGCGTTCGCACAGTCAACGAAGCAAGAAGCGAGATTGGTCTTGATCCTGTCGAGGATGGAGATGTCTTGCGATTTAATGGCATTGAGCTTTCGCAACTTGGTGGCGGCTCATTCTCCCTTACACAAGGACTGCAACCAGCTCCAGCTCCAGCTCCAGCTGCACAACAACCTGCAGAAGAAAAGCCCGCAGAGCAAACTCCGCCGACAGAAAAGATCGAGAACGCTGCACTAAACGGCGCCCAAATTCAACAGCTGCTTGAGATTGTCAAGCAAGTCAATCTTGGCGAGATCAGTCTTGAAGCTGGTCGCGCTGTAGCTAACGCAGCATTTGCAGGTATCCCAGAAAGTCAAATCGACGAAATCTTTGCAGGTACTTTCAAGAAGGGTGTCAAGAAATATAGCAAGGGCGACTTTGTCAAATGGACAAACGCAAGCGGCTTTTCCTATGTAGGCAAGGTTCGTCGCGTNAAAGAGTCTGGTGACGTTCCCCAAGCAGTAGGTGATGGAGAAGCTACGAAAGAAGATCCTGTTGTGTTCGTGCAGGTCTATCAGCGAATGGATGACGGAAGCTATAAGCCATCCGATCGTGACGTTCCAGTGCAATCTACAAGACTCAGCAAGACTAGCGAGCCTGAGATTTACGAAGGTCAGAAGGCTGTAAGTGCAGAAGTCAAAGAGAAGCTGAAGAAGAAAGTCAAAGAACACAACGAAGAAGTTGGCGATGCGAAATCTAAGCGTGCAACCCTTGGGATGCTNACNACTTGCTACGAGCGNGGNATCGGTGCATATCAAACAAACCCTGCATCNGTAAAGCCGACNGTTGCTTCCGCAGAGCAGTGGGCNATGGGTCGNGTNAATGGNCTNCTGCATGCACTNAAGACTGGCAAGTTCAAGAACAAGCCATATGACACTGACTTGTTGCCAGACGGNCATCCACACGCCGGAGATGAAAAGNCAAAAAAGTCGCAAGGGCAAAAGAGTGAGCTGCCCGACTACAAGGATTANTTCACAACNTTAGAAGAAGCACAGCGTCGTGCTGACGAGCTAGGTTGCGAAGGAACGCACACTGTTTCGGGCGAGCGGTTTGGCTACGACGGTACGCTTTACATGCCCTGCGAGACACACGAAGAGTATGAAGCTGTCATGGCAGAAGGCGAGAAGAAGTACGACTCGCTTGACTTTCGGGCACCTGCATCAGTAAGGGAAGAAGCCGAACGTGGTTTGGAATGGCGAAAGGAGTTTGATCGTGGCGGCACAGAGGTTGGTGTTGCTAGGGCAAGAGATATTTCAAACGGCGAGCAGCTATCACCTAGCACGATTCGTCGCATGGTGAGCTTCTTTGCAAGGCACGAAGTTGACAAGCAAGCCGAAGGGTTTGACAGAGGCGACGAAGGATACCCGTCCGCAGGTCGTATCGCTTGGGCTTTGTGGGGTGGCGATGCAGGCAAAGCTTGGGCAGAGAAGCTTGTCAATCAGATGGATGCAGAGGATGGCAAGAGCTACGGAAAAGATCGTGGGCAAAAGGTAAGTCGACGCGATGGCGAATCTATTGATGATTGCGTTTCCCGTGGTATCTCTGTCTTGATGGAGGAAGGGTATGACCAAGATCAAGCTACTGCGATTGCCTATTCCCAATGTGGAGCAAGGACAATCAAATGCTGCACTGGTCTGGAGCCGGGAATCATCGAAAAGTCTTTAGAAGCAAAGGAAGATTGGCATCCAGAGCAAAAGGCGGCACGCAGACTTGTCGAGGAAGTTGACGAAACTGAAGTTGGCGATGCTGATGAACAGGTGCAGCGAACCGGCGAGCCAGTCACCCCTGCAACTCAAATTGCACGAAACGTATCGAAGGTGCTTGCAGAACAGCAAAAGAAGGTACTGCGAAAGTTCAAGGATGCCACCAAGTCGTTCTCTCGATCTGATCTTGCCGAGCTTTTGCTTGAGCTAGCAAAGGATCAGAAAGCCTTGGAGGATGCTGTCTTTGAGCCAATGCTAAAAGCTTTGACCACTGCACACGAATATGCGGAGAAAGAGATTGGAACGCAGTTAGCTGAAGCAGCTATAGCTGGAGTCAATGACGAGGCGGTAAAATATGCCCGTGACCACAGCTTCTCTTTTGCACAGCAGAATCAAGCTGCAACTATCAGACAGTTGCGAGCGTTGCTTGCATCTTCGATTGAAAATAGAGAATCGCCTGCGAAGATTGCACAGCGTCTTGAGCAGTCATATATCTTTGACCGCAAACGTGCAAACGTCATCGCAAGGACAGAGACTGCAAGAGCTTTCGTCGAAGGTGAAATGCAGCTGTTTGAAGCTAGTCCAAATGTCAAAGGTAAAAAGTGGCTGCTTGCTCCAAGAGCTTGCCCATTTTGCGTAGACGCATCACGAAAGACCGAAAATGAACCGATAGGGATTCGGGACAACTTTTACGAGGCTGGCGTCCATATGATTAATGGCAAGAAGCTCAAACTGTCAGAAGCTTCTAACGGGCCACCACTTCACCCAAACTGTCGCTGCGGTATCCGTAGTGTTCTGATGGATCTTGACGAATGACCAGAGAAATCGACCCAACCGAGTACGGCCTTAAGATCGGCACTGCAACTTCTTGGCGAAACCTTTCGCTGAAGGCAGTTAGCATTGACGATACTAAAAGAACAGTTGTCGCAAGAGTAAGTGCGGACACCGTTGATGAAGAAGGCGAAGTCGTTCTGCCAGAAGGCATTGACTATTCGCGTTTCCTAAAGACTGGCGGGGTGGTCTTTTATAACCACGAATATGACAAGCCCTGTGGGGTTTGCATCAGTATTCGTAAGACGGAAGGTGGCCTGCTCGCCACTACTCGCTTCCCAGAGCGACCCGTCGACTATAAGGACGAATGGCTACCTGACAAGGTATTTGCCATGTTTGCCTCCGATCCGCCGATTGTTCGTAGCTTCTCCATCGGGTTCGCATATCTTGAGACGCGGAACCCTACGGCGAAAGACTTCAAGCGGTACGGCACCGAGGATCTAAAAAGGATCGTTTCCAAATCACGGTTGCTCGAATATAGTGTCGCNCCACTCCCTATGAANGCTGACGCAACAGCAATCGCAATNAATAAGACAATGCAGGCCAATGCAAATTTGGCCGATAATCCAAACACGCAGGTATCAATCACTNATTTAGACAGCAGCCGAATCTCGGAAGGTGCAGAGCTAGAAAGTGACTTGACTCGACCGGAGCGTGACGTTTCACAAACCTCCAANCAAAAGGAATCTATCATGGCCGATATTGACGGCATCAAGAAAATGATGGATCTGAACAGCAGCACTACTCTTGGTCAGCTTGCGCAAGCTCTCGCGATGCACGATGACGAAGATAAGAAAGACAAAGCTGATCGGGTCCGAGAAGAAGTCGAAGAGAAAGTCCGATCGAAGTCAGAAGATGACGAAGATAAGAAGAAGATGGACGACGAGGACGAAAAGAAAGCACACGGCAAAGAAGATGAAGACAAGAAGAAGTCATTCGACCTGTCTCAACTTGCCGCTGCAGTCAAGTCCCTCAACGACAACGCAGTAACCGCAGGTCGATCCCGCGTGTCTGGTGGCATGCCTATCGTCTCTGCACCGCGAAGCAACACCAAGCTGAAGCACCTCGGTGACCACGACACGGCTTATGCGTTTGGCAAGACTATCCTTGCTGCCGCAGGTCACAAGTCATCTGGTCAGTGGATTGCTGATCGGTTTGGAAAGAAGGCACATAGCGAAGGCAACAACTCTCTTGGCGGCTTCCTCGTTCCTGACGAGCTTGACCAAGCGATCATCGACCTTCGTGCCGAATACGGCAAGTTTCGTGCAAACACCCGCGTTCTCAATATGAACCGCGATGTGTTGCAAATCAACCGTCGCGCTGGTGGTATGACCGCTGTGTCGATTGGCGAGAACGGAACCTTCACCGAGTCGGATAACACCTTCGACCAAGTGCAGCTCACCGCAGCCAAGTTTGGTGTCTTGACCAAGGTTAGCTCCGAGTTGCTTGAAGATGCAGTCATCAACCTTGGCGACTATGTCGCTGGCGAGATCGCTTACGCCTTCGCCAACAAGGAAGATGAGTGCGGATTTAATGGCGATGGTACTTCCACCTTCGCTGGCATCGTCGGACTGAAGGACGCAGTTGGATCTGCTGGCATCAACTCAGTTGCAGCAACTGGTGACATCTACGCAGGTCTGGCTATCTCTGACCTGAACGGTGTTGTCGGTAAAGCACCAGAGTATGTGTTCAGCCGCACCACTCCGAAGTGGTACTTCAGCTCGCAATTCTATTACGGTGCAGTGCAGAAAGTGATGTACGGCGCTGGTGGCAACACCATCGACACCATCGCTGGTGGTGGCGCTCAACAACTCTTCGGATACCCCGTTGTGTTGTCTGATGTGCTTCCCAAGACGCACGCAACCTCAACCATCTTCGGATACTTCGGCGCGCTCGACTTGTCCTCCACGATGGGTGATCGTCGTCCAACTGAGGTCGCAACCTCAACGGACTTCGCGTTTAACCAAGATCAAACCGCTATTCGCGGCACGACTCGGTTCGACATTGTTAACCACGATTGCGGTGACAGCTCCGAAGCCGGTGCTATTGTCGCACTCAAGTCCAACGCTTCGTAAGGTGGTGCATTGTGATTGATATTCAAAATCTGAAAATGGCCGGAGTTGAAACCTCAACCAACACCGCGGCCCAAGAGAAAAAGTTTGACACCAAAGGTGCGTCATACTTGTCCATCATGGTTATCGCCTCTGAAGGTGACGGTACAGCATTCTCTGAGCAGCCAACGCTCAGTGAGTCGGACGCCGTAAGTGGTACTTACACTGCCATCAGTGACTCAGCCATGAGTGGATTGACTTCACCGGGATCACCCCAAGCAGATCAGGGTGTCGGTGTGATCTACGTTGACCTTCGTGGGCGGAAGCGCTTCATCAAGGTTGACTACACCGCAGGTGTGACTTCGGATGTTGTCTGTATTGGTTTGCTGAGCCGAGTGAGCGAAGCTCCAATTACTGCAGCTGACTCGGACTTCCAATCGCGGGTCATTGTGTGATTGATCGCACATACTTTTAACACCTCCAGCCCGGGGCGGGACCACTTCCCAGTCCCGCTCCGGGTGTGTGTTAGGGAGTCAGAAATTGTCACTTGATGCAAATGCACTTATCACACTTGCGGAGGCAAAGCAGTTTCTGCAAATTACAACTTCTGATGAAGATAGCTTTATCGAAACTCTGATCAATGCAGCATCGCAACGTGCAGCAACCTTCTGCGACAGAGTATTCGTCGAAACAAGCTACCGCGAAAGCTACAACGGCACGAAGCAAAAGCGACTTCGCCTTCGCAACTACCCTGTAACATCAATCTCAAGATTGGCCTACGGTAGCAAGCTTGCATTTACCGTCGAAGCTTCTGACGCAACAGATGTGCGTGTAACAGTCGAAGTCCAAGATGACAAGGTTGTTCTAAATCGCTTCGCATCTAACGGGACACAAACAACTTCAAACGTAGCGTTTTCAAGCTACAAGACAGCATCCGCACTGGTCAGCGAGATTGATTCGACTTCTGGATTTACAGCGACCCTGAATTCCAACTGTCTTTCTGAAGACCTATATCGTGCTGGTGGCATCAATGTGTTGTCTAGCGCAGGGCAATTCTATTTTCCAGATCAAGATGACACTAGCTTTAGACTGCACGAAGATCGGGCAACACTTGAGCTAATCGACACATCAGACTATGCGTTTTTTGCATCCGATACTGATCAGGGTGGGCGATTCCCAAGAACATTCTCTGGGATCCGCGTTGACTACACCGCAGGATATTCTGCAGCTGACATGCCAGAGGATCTGAAGATGGCTGTCAAGCTCATCGTGCAGTTCATCTACAACTACGCCAAGAGCGATGCGACACTTACGTCAGAGTCGATTGGCGAATACAGCTATTCCAAGACACTTGACGCAATCAACCCTGACTCGTTGGCATATGACCTTTTAAGGCAGTTCGTAAACTACAAATGAGTGCAAAGACACTGATCACTTCTAAAGGTGTGTCGGTCACAATCAATGCTGTGACAAACACTATTGATGACCTTGGATCAAACACCGAGTCGTTTGCAAGTGCGACTACTGCTACTGCATTTGTGCAGCCGGTTTCGTCAGACGAGAATCTTCGCGGTGGAGCTGAAGAGCTTTTTGTGACTCATCGTGTCTATCTGCCTGCTGATACCACTCGCGTTGTAAATGGCAACCGTATCCAAGTAGCAGATGGAACAGTAACTCGTCAGCTTGAAATTGTTGGCATCAAACGTCCCGGCCTTTTCCGAAGCGGCATCTTGTCGTTTATCGTTTGCGATTGCATTGAAGATGCGGGGCTGCGAACATGAAGCTTGATCTAATCAAGACTGCACAAAAGATTGTGATCGAGTCAACTCGTCAGGCTATCACTGACGTTTGTGACCAGATGACCAATGACATTGAAGAGTTTGTCTTGCGACGGGACGTTGACCCACCATCCGATCCGGGCGANCCTCCTGCACTTCGCACNGGCAACCTTGCACGNAGNCAAGGCTTTGAGCCTGCGANGGTTGATGGNACCAGAATCACTGGTCGAATCTTCAACAGTGCTGACTATGCAGTGTTCCTTGAAATCGGAACGCTAAACATGCAAGCTCGCCCATTCTTTCTGCCGTTTATCTCAAGCAGTAGGAACCAGCGAAAGTATTCTGAAATGTGTGCGAAGCTTGTGCAAGCTGGCTTGAAACGTGGAGCATCCTGATGGCACGTGGCATACTTGAAATCGACAAAAAGTTTAGGCTGCAGTGCCTTGGCAACATATTGTTCTCCGGATACATTACAAATCGCCTGTTTCTAAACAAGGCAAACACAAATCCGACCTATCCGCTGGCTGTCTACCAAGTTGTCAACGACGATATCGAATCTACATTTGGCGATCCAGCAAGATTCCAGCGGATCTATCAGGTTGACACCTATGCGAGAACAACGCAGTCAACGACAACCCTTTTTAGCAAAACCGACGCGCTGCTCAACCACCTGCACAAGTCTACGTTCACTGTGACCGATAATGGTGTAGCACATATTCGTGCCTTGGAATCAGGGCAACTGTTCAACGAGTCGGAATTTAAACGAGTAACGCAGCGCTTCCTGCTGCAATGTGGAGCTTAAGGCATGGCAATTCTTTCTGGTATCGGCGGCAACTGTTCAGTTGCTGGACACACGGGCGTTGGCTTTCGCGACTGGACTGCCAACATCACCACTACTGAAATCGACACTACGATCTTTGGGGACACCCATAAGAAGGTGATCGGTGGTCTGCAGGGTGGCACGTTTACTGCAAATGGTCTGCTGGAATTGGACAGCGGTTCGCCAGCTCCGGGTGATGCTTCCAATATTGAGCTGAACACCTTGCAGAATGTGGTCTTGACCACTGCGACAGCATGTACCCTTACTGCTGATGCTCTGATCACGCAGCAAGACTTTAGCGTCGCAGTCAGTGGCGAAGCTACGTCTACGCTCAACGGTACCTTTAATGGTGCGATTGCACTTGCGTGGGATGACAGCTAATGCACGTTCGGAGGTCAGATGACGATTACGTCACGAAGGTAGTCTTTCGCGGTCATAAGACAGGTCGGATCATCACCCGATACTGTGCGATGGAAGATAGGGCAGATGCAACTGTTGAGAAGTGTCAGCATGTTGCACTGTCCAACTACTTCCTCTGGAATCAACCTGAGCGACTAGTTTCGATTGAGACTAAACGTCGAAAAGATTGGCTGGTGCTTGGTGTTGCAGACGTCAAGCAAAGTGGTACGATTAAAATCATATGAATCGCACCACGACAATTCGTCTATCGGAAAAGGATTTTGAGCTTCAAATGCTTACAGTCGGTGACTTGCACGATATCGGTGCAGTCATATTCGACGATCGCAAAAAGGAGCTTATCGAGGATGGCACGGACGCCGGACTTGACGAAGAGCAGTTGTTCAAACTTGTTAGAGACTTCCGCGAAGAGTGGTCAAACGGAGTCGAAGTGCTTCGTGCTGCGTATACCGCTAGCGGAGCGAAGATGTTCTTGGAGAAGGCATTTTTGGCAAGCGGACTTGACACTGAGGTTGTTGCTAACTGCAACAGCTTGCGTGAGCTAGTTGCAGCATCAGCGAAAGTATGCGACCTGCCTGATCCGTTTGCCAAGAAGGATTCGATGACCGACGAAGAGCTAGAAAATGCGGAGATCGTTCCAGACGATCAGTAAGAAAGCCCGCTCGCGACTGGTATAACGAGCGGGCTTTGCTTACGCATTATTGCCCCGGACTTGGTGACCCGATATCTCTAACGCATCACACATGGGTCAGGATGTTGGAACAGATCCCAAAGGTCATCGGAGCTAGCAATGGCAGAGTTTAACGCAGGCAACTTGGTCGTTGATGTTACTGCAGACATCAGCAACCTTGTTGATGACATCCAACGCGCGCAGGCAGAGATCGAGGCGTTTGGAGAAGAGAACGCCGAGATTGATCTGCGACTTGATGTTGAGCTTTTGGAGGAAGCTTTTGACAGCATCGTTACACGCATCGTTGACTTTGATGGCAGCGAAGATTCCATTATTGCTATTGGTGCCGACCTCCGGAGTTTCAAGAAACAACTTGAGCGGGCAAAGCTACAGATCAAAAAGCTGCGAGGCCGGGGCGGCGAGAACGAGATTTTGATCAGGGCTGAAATCGAGGATGCCCTGATTGCATTCCAAGAGCTTGAAACAAAGTTCACTGAAATCGAAAATGAAATCAACGGTACAGAGCTTGAGGTCGAAGTCAAAGCAAATACCGAAGAGATAGAAGCAGCTNCACAATCTGTAGATGAAGACTTTGCTGCTGTCGAGGAGTCAGTTGGTAAAGCAGAAGAGACTATCAATGAAGCTGCAGATGCAACATCAGATCTTTCGTCAGCTGCTAGTGATGCCAGATCAAGCTTTGCATCTCTTGTAAAATCACTTGCAGCTATCGCTGCGGTCACCGCTACGATCGGGCAGCTTGGTCGTAACATTAAATCACTGCAGTCAGATACAGGGTTGCTTCGCGATGAGCTAGAAGCAGCACGAGATCCTTTGACGAGACTGACTGACGGTATCCCTATTGTTGGTGGGCTAGTTAGAAGTCTGCGAGATGCGGCAGAGGCAGCTGGCATCTTTTCTGATGGTGTTACAAGACTTCGTGAGACTCTGGCGGCTTTGGAGCTTCAGCGAAAGACGCAAGCTTCATTAGAGAATGCAGAAGACGCCGCAAGATCATTAGAAGAACAACTGCTGCGAGTGCAAGGTGCATCTGAAGTTGAGCTATCAGAAGCAGGGTTTGGTGCTGTCGGTCAGATCAAGGATCAAACTGATGCAGCCGCAGAGAATCTTCAAGATCAAATCGAAGCTCTGGAAAAGGAGCTTGAAAAGTTTGGTGCAATCAAAGTCGGCGTCGAGTTTGACGAAGAAGGCAACCGAGTTGCTCCACAGTTTGCTTTCCCTGATGAGCTTGATGAAACTGATAAGGCAACCATTCGTGGCATTGCGGAACAAATCACTGAGCTGTTTAGGGAGCGGAAAGAGCTACTGAACCTTGGTGAAGAAGTCGCCGCTGCAACTCTAATTGCACAGCAGGAGGAAGCTGCACTTGCTGCTGCTGAAGAAGCAAAGCGACTTGCTGAAGAAAAAGCAAGAGCAGAAGAAGAAGCTGCACGCAAAGCTAAAGATGCTGAAGAAGAGCGGATTCGCGAGGGCAAGAAGATCCTTGACAACGCAAGAGCTTTGGAAAAGCTACGAGAGAAATCAAGAGAAGATGCAAAGAAGGCAGAAGAAGATCGCAAGCAAGCAATCCTTGACCTACTAACAATCCAAGGCAAAAGTCCAAAGCAGTTGCAAGATCGGATTGATCAGCTACAGAAAGAAGCCGATTCGATCCAGCAGCAACGCGATAGGACAAGAGATCGTCTTGGCTCAACTGTTACTGGTCAAACGGCGATTGGACAGTTTACTTTTGGGCGTGACTTCGGGTCAAGTGTGTCGAAGCAGACTACGATCCAGCAGCAAATCTCAACACAAATCCAGAACATAACGAAAACGCTAGGTGACATTTTAAATGTGCTTGATGCACAAGGCGTCAGTGGAGTATTGATATGACAGCAACAATAACGGAAGCGTTTGAATCATCCGAGTCCGGTGGATCAACACTGACATTTACTGGGCAATCGACAGAGCTGCGACGGATCTTTATTGTCACATTTAAGACAGCTGATCTGGAGGCTGGTCGGGCAACAGATGTTAATGCTTTCCGGCTTATCAACATTCCACTCGGATCAGCACACCCTCAAATTGCCTACGCATTCTTGGAACGCTACGAGGTTGCACCAATCAAGAGTGGTGCGGGTGCAAGAAGAGTCACCCTTGTCTACAAGGCCGACACTGTTGTGCTGCCTCCTGATGACCCTGATGGTGGCAATCAATCATTTACCCTAAGTGGAACCGCCAAACCAAAGAACATCTATCGAAGAGAATTTGAGGTGCCTGATGCTGGTGCAGAAAAGCTAACTGATATTGGGGGCAACGCATTCGACGTTCAGGGCGAGCCGACTACCTTCGTCGATGTGCAGCCAGAAGTCAATGTCACACTCTCTGTGATTGTTGATGTTACTGTTCCGGGCAACTATCTTTCTTCTTCACTAACCCTTGTTGGAACAAGAAACAAATCGACCTTCTTTGGTGCGCCTCCCGGCTACCTTCTTTTTGTAGGGACATCATCAAGTAAGGTATCTGGCGTTGGGCCACAGTCAGTCTTTGAAGTAACGCATCGCTTCATCTATGACAACGAAGCACACTTGGTGCAGGTTCCAAAATCAACTGACCTACGAGCTTCGGGTGTTCAGCTTGGCAAAGATGTCAACAATGCGACCTATGCAAACAATGCTTTCGAGGTTACTCTTCGTCAGCCGTTCCCAGTGCTTGGTGACTTCGACGGACTTGGAATCAATATTGGAGGTGCTTGATGGGCATAGGGCAAATCAGCGAAGGGTTAGGAAAGCTCACCCCACAAGTTTGGCAACGACTGGGCAACGCAGTAGATTTTGCAGAGCGGAGCAGTCCTGATCTTCTTGGAGCGCGACGAAGGCAACCAGTTTGGCCTAGCTGCCTTGCAGTCATCACTGGATTTGAGCTGCAGGAGTTGGACAGTGGTGATCTTGCACCGGAAACGGAACCACCAAACGAAGGCACAATCATCAACCCGCGACGTATCTTTCTTTACACATGGAAAGAAGTGATGCTGACATACCAACCAACGCTTGATGGAGATAAAGATCAAACGCAGACGCTAACCGTTACTGAGCAAGGAAGAGAGTCAGGTGCAACCGAGGGAAGCTTTACCATGCCCAAGGCTGTAAACGGTATGGAGTTTGGTCTGCCTACGAGTCGCGATACTTCCTTTGGTGGGGTAATGATTGGCCCGAACGACTACCCTCCAAAAATCGCAGTCGTGCCGACGATACACAACTCGACTACAAATACTGCTGGTGTCACCGAAACGCAAGGTACAGGCTTTGGCCCACTTGTGATGATGCACTTTGTCGAAGCTAAAAGAGCGATCACAGTTGCTGACGATCCAGAAGACAACGAGTTTGACAACGAGAATCAAGTGTCAGTTGTTCCGATCTTCTTTTCACCTCCAACTCTTGATGGCCCCTGCGAATGACAATGTTACTCCGCAAACATGAGTGCTGTTGCACATCTGCAACAAACTTCGTGTTTGAGTGCTTTCCACTTATATGCGAACAGAACATCGACGGCGAAGGCAACTCTGATTTTGGATGGCGGAGACTTTTTGGATACCACGCAGGGATCATCGCTGACAAGTTGCGGTTTTTCGTAAGGGTAGAAGAAGATCAAGTCACACAGTTGTTGTCACACGACTTTCCAAACAGAGAGTTTATCTGGTGGGATAACCATCTTGATGGAGAATATGAAGGTGGTGGGCAGCTTTGGGCACTTCGTCGACATACTGGTTCCCTAGACACCCATCCAGACAAGCTCTTTGGCAACAGTGATAAAGATGGGCTGCCCGATGACCCAAGGTTGTTTAGAAACGCCACCTACCCCAATGGACTTCTTCCACCAAACAATGCTTTTGATGAGGAAGGTGATGTGTGGCTTGAGGTTGAGCTTTTTACAAACAACCCTGACCGGCAGTACGATCCTTACAGTGACGAGTTCGCTAATAAGCCGGGACGCATAACGAACACACACTACGACTGCTATCTTGAAGAGACGCTGCCAACCGAATTCGATGCCGAATTTACCTTGATGGATATTGCTGATGACTCTACCTGCGAGGGTTACGGTTGGGAGCCGGGGCTGTTTAGTTCTGTTCCATCAGAGCTGCGACCAAAGGTCATTAGAGCAAATCACCTATTCCATCATATGTGGACTATGACGTTTCGCAACTTTCAGAAGTTTGGTGCGGTAGATGAAAATGGTGTTGCCATATATCTTGAGCCGGGACTGTATGGCGGATCAGGTGATTTAAGTGAAGAGCCTGACAGGCCAGAGAACATCTACAGATGGACGAGATGGATTGCACATGCAGAGGCACGAAGTCAACTATATGCGATGCAGTTTGCACTTACCTTTGACTGGTGGCATAGAGATAGGTCATACAGCTATCTAACATTTGATTTTGCCAACCCCTGCCCATGTGGAACACCCCTTGCGGACTGTGCGTCATATCCGCAAGACTGCACTCGCGTCTACACATATCGAGAAGGTCAAGACTACTATCCTGCGAAGTTTTATATTGGTCAGAGATACCTTCTGAACCCTACGGGTGGCGAGTTTAGTCTTTATGCACCTGCCGGCAACTACTCTTGGTGGCCTCCGACAGAGGGTGCAGAATATCCCAACAACATCAGGGTGCGTACTGGTGGCACAACTGATATGTGTAACGCTCCTGATATTTTCTGTCGCAACACATGGGGTTTGCAAACAGGCACACCTTACCCTTCGCCACTTCTAAATTTTGAGTTTGATGTTAGCCAATACCTTGTAGTTGGATCGCCTGACTCAAGTGCTGATCCACTTGGCCTACTGCTGAGCAGCAACCCTGCAACACAAGAAGGCAATTTCAACGGCGACGTTGATCATTACACAAAAGAAGATGCTGACACAACTGGGCAGAATGAAAGAATACTGGGGTGGCCTACGAAGGCCAACTTCCGTAAAGCTATTGTCGCAAACTACTCAAGCGACACCAACTTCCCAAACAGCACCTGCAATTTCTCACCTGCGAATCCGGGGTTTGCAATTAATCTTGGAGTGCAGACTGAGCTACAGGCAATGAAGTTTCCGATTTGTGATCTGCTGAAGGACAAGGTTGACGTTGATGCATATACCAGTCGTGGCCCAGACGAGGGACCAGTCATTTGCATGGACGGCCTTCTTCGGAAGAACGTCGAACGTTACTTCCACACTGGCATTGATATGGTTGAGCTTTGGTCAAACTGCACCAGTAAAGGATTGCTGCCACAATTTGACTCTCCATCTGGGGTTAGCAGCTTCGCAAAAGAGAACGGGATGTTCCGCGTAAAGCATGGAAGCAATCACATCCATGTTAACTACGACACATCAGTTCCTTGCACTACTGGGCCATGTGGAACCTGTGGTCAATCAGGCTGTAACAGTACTGACCCATGCGGATGCCAACCTGACGAGACTTGCGGTAACGAGTTTGTTGACTTCTTCCAGAATCTATTTATCAATCCAGAGGGTTGCAGCCCCGGTAACGGATACTTGTCAATGCGGGGACTGCATGCACTACAGCTAGCACCAGATGTGCCAGAAGGGATTAAAGGATGAACCTGCGTTGCAAATATCGACGATCAAGTAAATGCCTGCTTAATCGTTACGAGCCAATAACAAATGCTAGGTGCTATCACTGTCAGACTAAAGCTGAAGATCGACTGCTTGGGCTTGGCGATATCGTAGCTTTGACGATTAATCTCACACCGCTGCATAGACTTAAGCCTGTGCTGTTCAAGGGTAAAGACTGTGGCTGCAAGCAACGTCAGAAAAGTCTAAATGACATTACGGCGAAAAAGCCGATAGTGAGAGTGGTCGAGGATAAAGGTTGGAAAGCTAAAGACGGCAAGAGCTGCGGCTGTGGCAATCCCCCATCTGGAATCGAGGTCGAGAAATGACTACAAGAGTTTGGACAGGAGCTGCAGACGCAACTACGTTTGCGACAGCTGGAAACTGGTCACCAAGTGGGGCGCCAAGTAACGGCGACACACTGATCTATCGTGACACAAATCACACGATCACCGGCGCTGCGACTGGACTTTCTAGCATCACCTTGCAAGTCACGCCCGGCTTTACTGGTCAGCTTGGAAGCTCAACCACATATCTTGATTTGGACTGCACCCTTGTCGAATATGCAAGCGGCGGGTTCCAGTCTTTCCTTACTGGCACATGGACCGACCTTCGACTGACCGGAGGATCTTCGTCAAACTCTTTCTTGGATCTAAAGGGAAGCGCCGACACCACGATAACGAACATCACTTCGTCGCGGCTAAATGGCACGTTGATCATCAATAGCTCTGCTGCTGTGACTAACATCACAATGACTGGTTCCAACAATGGAGTCATCGACATCAAGAGTGGTGTATCTGGATTGACCAAAATTACAGCATCGTCAGGCCATGTCAAACTTGCATCAAACTGCACGACAGTTGATGTCCTTGGTGGTCAGCTAACAACTAGTGACAGTGCAGCGATCACAACAATGGAAGTCGATGGCGGTGGGACAGTTGAACACAACACCTCTGGAACACTTACAACGCTGGAGCTTTACGAAGGCACGTTTAACACACGACAGAATGAATCGACAAGCTATACCGTGACCAACGCAACGGTCTACACAAGCGGCAGGCTTTTTATTGATTCGCCGATCAATAATGGTGTGTTTACCAATCCCGTCCTGTTCCTTGGAGGTCAAAGTCGCTTTCCACTTGGTGCGACAGTCACCTTTTCTTAAGGAGCTTCAATGCTTGACATCCTTCTTCTTTCGCTTGCCTTATCTGATAACGGTGCGAAGCCTAGCGATCCTGATGCAGTAGCCATGTGGGTTGATGATCTTGGTCGACTTACCCCATTCGGTCGCACGTTTGACGTTTACATCCAAACCGGATTTGATCCTGACTTCTCGTACCCTAACGGCGACCCTCGCCGCCCATATATGATTGGCTGCACTCGTGGCAATGAGTCGCCAGCCCGTTCGTTCAGTTGGATCATCGAAGGCGAGATATTAAAGAATCGCAGACCTGATCATCTCTACCCTTGGTTGGAAAATTGCCAAGAGTGCATTGACTACTGGAATCAAGACACTGGAATCCTTTGTCCAGAAGCTGGAGAGTATTGGAAGTGCATCCAAGCCAATCCTTACCAGCGGTGGATGTATCTCGATGCAAACTTCACCCCGATCAACTGGTATTTTGATGGGCCACAAGGATGCTGCCCAAGGACTGGCGATCTTGTTGATCTTGAGNATGCGTGGTGTGATTCTTGGATCCTCCATGGCCCACTCGGCAAGAAGTATGGCAACCAGAATCAATATCGCTACCCTGCAGTGCAGCAACAGCATAAGGATCTGATGGATGTACCAGTTCAGAAGTCTTGGCCTCCGACACCAGTTGGTGAGGTTCAAGGTCAGAGGTGCTGTTCTGCCCCATCGCAGAATGACTACGGTGACCTGATCCGTTGGGATGCTGACGTTGATTGGATGAGCGAGAAGTGGCCCGGATCATTCCATATCGCACGCTTTACTGGCCCCGACTATTTTGCATCATCTGGTGTAGTTCGCTTCGCCTGTGGCAATGACCACCCTTGCGAGCCTTCGCCATATCAAGTGATTTACAACGCAGACAATTCTTGCCCATCTGATCTAAACGAAGATGGCGTAGTTGGATTTGAAGATATCGTGCAGGTGCTATCTGATGTCGCCGGCTATCGCTATCACTACCAGACCAGCAACGGATTCGATGCGATCCTTAAGGTACTGTCGGAGTGGGGCGACTGCGAGTAGCTAACCCTCGCGACCGTCGAAATGCCACTTAAGGCTGACCAGTAGCTCACCCCACACCACATGATGTAGGGCGTTGTCGATCAGGTACTGTGCCATATGTGTGTCGCCACGACCTCCGCCCTGCCCCAGAGAAGCCCATACAGCCTCTGTGACGGCTTTCTGTAGAAAATCGCAAGCTGCCTTGTTTGGAAGCTTAGAAGCCGCCAGAAGCCATCTGCGGGCTTTCTCTGGCTGCTGTCGCACCAGTGCTGTATAGAGACTCCAAGTTTCGGCGTTAGGAAAGCCTGCGAACCGCATCGCAGGATGTTAGCAAGAAAGCTAAAGAAGGACAACAAATAACAGGATGTAACAAATATGCTATAATGATCGTGGAGGTTTATTTATGACGATTTCACTTTCTGAAGCCACGACCCTCTTGATCAGCGATCTGATCGAGATTGCCTGCGAAGACTCTTCCTGCGAAAGCGCGATTAAAAGCTTTGTCGGGGTTGTGATGCAAGACTGCCATAGCCGTGACGAAAATCACGCTGACTGGTTTGCTCTTTCCAATAACGCTCGCGAAAATGTCTTAAATCGCCTGCTCCCTGACAATCTTGGCTAACCCTTCCCGCTCGCCTACCCGGCGAGCTTTTCTTTTTGCTTTACGAAAAGGAGGCAAAGATGCCTAAAGCAACCACCCTTACTGAAACCAACCTGATCGAACAAGAGATCAACCCCACCGATGCTTTCCCTACCACACACATCAACGGCATCACCAAGACCAACGATGAGTGGTGCAAGGCAGTTCGTGATGCTGAGAAGTTTGGCGAGAGAGTCGAAGAGCTAGAAAAGGTTCGCGATACTTTCAGTCAGATGTATGACAACGAAGTCCAGCGTCGATATGTCCTTGG
>FUFK010043583.1_pt1 | contig 49773 bp, 54 predicted proteins | sample 1021851 | NCBI WGS metagenome assembly FUFK01 (sample SAMEA51879418, study PRJEB19060) | metagenome | reverse complement strand
TATCAAAGAAATCATCATCATCTGGAGTGCTAGCCATGGTGCCTTGCACTCTGAAACTACCTGTAAAAGATGTTTTGTATACAGCAATTGTGTGCAGAGCTTTATTGTTATTCATTCCAGGTTTTGCGTCAATTGCTCCAGACTTTCTTTCAAGTGGTCCACCAGTGGAAAAAGTTGAAACACTTGTGCTAGGAACAAACTCAGGATACGCTCCGTCTAGTAGTTCTATTGTGCCTGCGGCCGCGTAGCCTGTGTCTGCATATGTAACTTCTCTGCTACCATCTGATTTAACTTCACGCACTGCAAAGTTGTAGAATCCTGAGTCAAGTGGTAATAGATCACCTTCTGTGATGGTAGTACTAGCGTCACCTCTTGTGCTTACAGTTGATCCATCATCTAGTATGGTTAGAGTCTTGGTGATAACGGACTTTTTGGATGTGGTATCAATTACATTCAGCTCGTATGTCTTTGATGTAATATCTTGAGCTTTTTGATCCTCGTTCTTGAACGTGAACGTTATTGGGTTCGATACGCCCCTATGGAGTGTTAAACGTCTATCGTACACCTGTGAATTTCTCCCGTGATAACCACTTATAAAGGCGATTACCAAGTTGTCTATTAAATACCTTGATACTGTTTGCATAGTACATATTTAACAGTATTTATAGATAGAGCATGAACGAAATTTTTAACACGCTACGGGACAAGTTCCCATTCTTAAGCCTCATCAGAAAGGGCGAATTGGAGTATGTGGGCATTGTGCAGAATGAAGATGCCAATGTCATAAGTTTCTACGATTATGGCAGATTAATGATGCCGCAAGACAAGATGAAATTCCTAAAATGTGGTGAAACATGGTGGCATGAGTCCAATCGTAAACTACCAATAAACATATTCCTCAAAGGTGAATTCAGGTATTTTAGAAGCACGTTGGTGACCCTTAATTCAAAGGACATTGAGATAGTGCATGGGCCAACTGTGAGGCTTTCTGATATTTCGAAGAAACGGGTGAAAAGAAGAACAATCCAACTCGTAAGAAGACCTGTTTAATCTCTATTCTTTAAAATATTTTTTTCAAAATATCTTGTAAGGCAATTGTCTGCCTGATAGCCTGTTATGTCTTTCTGTGATGATGTAAGTTGTTTGGAGCGTCTTTTTATTATTTTTTTCTTAGTTTTTTGACGTTGCATCAAAACTATATTTAGCACGAGAAATCAAATTCATCTGTACAACGATAGCCTGGGCATATGCAATGGCGTGTGATTTCTTGAAGAAATAACTGCCATCAGTGGGCCTCACCCACACTTCTTTCAATATGTCTGTCCAGTCCTTGTACATCAGTTGCCTTTTGGCAGGACGTATTATGGCCAGTACAGCCGCAAGTTGTTCTATTGTGCGTGGTTCCAACTTGGACACTATGCTGAAATGGCCATTTAGGTGAAAAAGGTTTTCAACTATTTTTGGATCTTTCAACATATCCCAATCTGGTTCCTGTATCATAAGTTCCACTAATTCTTGTTCTGACTTAACTTCCTTGTATATGTTTACATTCAAACAGTCTATCTTGAAGTATCCTCTGTCCTCTGCATTCTTGTAATCAAGTGTAGCGTGTCCGGTCACAGGATGTTCTGGCACGGCATGGAAGTAAACACCTGTCTTGTGTTTCTCTGCCTTTCCATCTTTTATTATCGATGCTGGTGTGTGTCTAAAAAGTTTTAGTGTGTTGTCTCGATCAAAGAAGTCTATGTCTACGTCTGGCATTATATCGTTCCTTGCATATAATTTAATAACAGTGCCAGTAGAATTAGAATTGCAACTATACCAGCAACACCTAATAAATTTTTCATAGTTAATAATTTTTGAATGTAATACATTAGTGTACGCTTCCCCCTTTCATTTCGTTGTATTTGATGAATTCATCTTTTGCTCCAGGCTGTAATACTTCAACCACATCTAGTAGTGCCTTGTATCCATCGCTGTCCAACATTTCTCTATTCATCTTTGGCACAATAACCTTGCCAATTGATCCATCCTTTTTTATTGTGATACAGCAATCACCCTCCTCGAAATCCAAACTCTCTGCAACTTCTAAATTAATCTTAGACAATCTTGGCCTCCTTCGCAGTGTCTTGAACCAGCATGTGATCAGCAGGATAACTTTTCAACTTGCTTGGCCAGAAACTTGGATTGATGAATCTTTCTATCATTTGTAATTGTTCGTCGCTAAATGATTTTAGCATTCTTTTGCCTGCGTTGCAACCGAGCAACAACCATGGACTTATCTTTCCTTGTTGTATGTGTTGCACCGCCCTGTTGGTGTTTACCAGTCTGAAGTAGTCAGACCATTGTGCGTTCTGCTCTGTGGCCCAGTCCATCATGGTTGTGATGCTCCTTTGAAGTGCAGACTCTACAGGTTCTGATTTGATTGTTTCGATCAAATATGTTTCATACAGATCGTCTCTGGCCCAGTGATCAAGTTTCACTTTGGATTTCAAAACAAAGTCTATGTATTTGTCTGGGTACAAAGGGTTGATGTGCATTATGAATCTGCCAAATTTCACAAACGCATTGTAGTAAGGACTGGCCACAAAGTCGTCATATGTTTTCGTTTTTGAATTTTTTTGATGTATCTGATAGAAGCGTTGGAACACCATGAAAGCATTCACAACCCATTTCTCGTCTTTTTGTAGATATCTTCTCTTGGGCTCACACATATGAACTTGCAAGGTTCTTTCCTTTGTGAATTCTTTCCCGCAGTAGGGACACTTATATTTTTTCGACGCCATGTGCTTCAAGCAACTCCTCTAGTTCTCTGTCTGTGATCACTTTGTCCAGTGTTTCTAAATCTGTTTCTTTCCATGTTGGATACATCTGTTGTAGTTTCTTTAAACTTTTGTTTGGCACACGCTTCATCGGTTTGATCCATGGATGGAACTGCTGTGTTTCTGCTCCACACATTGATGTCAATATCCAGAGCAGTTTCTTGTGTTTGCCTAGTGTAAAACAATGCTTGTTAACACACTCGTTTATCATCTCAACGTAGTGTTCCACGTAGAAAGGATCTTTCGATGAAACACTTGAAACGTATCTCATCAGCATGTACGGACTGTACAATGACTTTTCTTTGTCATCGATCCTGTCGAAGTAATCTTTGTTTCTGAAGTCAACGGCTTTGAGTCCGTTTCTCAAATCAAAAAATTTTCTATTTTTGTCTGCCGGCATATTTCAATCCAAACGCTGTGCAGTGTTCTGCTGTTTCAAAAACTAATTTCATGTAACCATTCATGTAGTGATATTCTGTTAATCCTAATTTTCCTTTCTCTTTTACTAACCATCCAAAAAAATCTCTAGCCCATTCACCTTGATCCATCCACACTGCCTTGTTTTGTATTCTCATCATAGGACAAGGTATCTTGATTGTTTTTCTACCAGACCGAGCCATAGTCCACCTGTTCACATTGTCTTGATATATCCTTCACAAAGTAAGCACACACCGGATTCGGTCCATTGGTCAAAGGCACCGCCAACATCTGACCAGACTTGATCTTTGGGAAATACCATTTGACTTCTGTATAGATGTCCACCACGTCTATAGGATGGAAATCTGGTTTAGGACTAGACAACGGGTTGAAAGTGAAAGCGTCAAATCCTCTGTCATTCAAACTGGTTATCGGTAGCACATGCATTTCAGATTGTCCCGCCTCACCGATCAACATCTTCCAGTCCAGTGGCATTTTTATCTTGTGTGGTCCTATTTCCAATACCGCCGCAGGAGCATTGAAGCTCTCTAGGAATATCAAAGGTATGTAGAAGAAGTCCGGATTCTCTGGATCTGAATTGTCCAAAACTGCAAATCTTAGATTCTCATCCACCCATTCCGGTATCTTCTCTAGTTTGTATGTCCTGTTATCAAGTGTAAGGATTTTCATAATTTATTTTTTCTATATTATACGGGTAATTGGCTTCTTTGTAAAACTTTTTTCTTGCACCAAGATGTCTTTTGGCAAACTTGCAACTGCTGGTAATATCCCATATCTGTACGCTGTCCTTGTCTTCTGCTTTCCTTATGCCACGTCCTATAGACTGTATGACCCTGACAAATGACTTGCCTGGCTCTATTAGAACAAGATTAAAAATCCTAGGAATGTTAATGCCAACAGCGGCAACTCCATATGTGGCAATGATAACTTTATTTGTTGCAGTAGATATCTCATCATATTGTTCCTTCCTGTCCATATTTTTTGTTGATCCTGATACNAACACNGAATCCTTAATTTTCTTTTCAAGCATTTCNCCTGCTGAAATCCTGTCGACTAGTATGAGAGTNTTNCCTGATGTTGCTATGTCCTTNATAGTTTTTGCAACCCANGACATTCTTGTTNCATCNGTTGTGAGCCATTTCAGNTCTTCGGAGTAAGTNTTGAACTGTGGATGNTCCTGTGTCTGCAATACATTCACGTGGCAGTTTGCCAANACGCCTTTNTCCTGTANTGTACTTGCTTGAATTCTGTTTGCCACTTCACCAATACTGCATTTCAGTCCCATGAATTCATAATCTGCTTTTGGCACAGTGCCAGTCAATCCCCATCTGATTCCACAGTGTGCAAATGGTCCAGTAAGTAACCTTTTTAGGACATCCGCTTTTGCCATGTGTACCTCATCTATGATCACAGTCTGTATGCCATCACAGAATTCTTTGAACTCCGTGCTGTGTTCGTTCTTTGCTTTCTTTTCAAGCACGTTAAGACTTTGCCAGGTTGCTATCGTGTTGTACCTGCCAACTTCTTTCCTGTCACCATAGTAAACACCTGTGTCTAAGTTACAAGCAAGGAAGTCCTCTTCGGTCTGTGTCACNAGACTNTTGTTNGGAACAATGGTTATGGTCCTGCCGTATGGTTCGACCAGTTGGCACAGTGCCGCTGTAATTATGGTCTTACCTGCGCCAGTGGCGATCTCTTGTATGCTCTGCGGATTTTCAATAAACTTGTTTATTGTNTCCACCTGATAGTCTCTTAATTCGATTGGTTGTCCAGCACATGGATGATTGCTTGGCCATTGNAGATGTGATAGATAACTTTTATCAACTGCTTTGAATTCGAAGTCGTGTTTCTGTCTGCGATCCTCTATGTCTATGTATACTCCACCCTCGTCCAATATTGGTACTATTTGATCAANTAGATTAAGATAAGTGGTGCCACCCAGGCCAAAAAAACTGACCTTGCCATCCCATCTGCCCAATTTTACTGCCGGCAGATGTCTTGCATATGGTATTTCATATTTGAATTTGTTTGATAATCTTTTACGCCATTCNAGACTTAGGTTCTCGAATTTCACATTTACTTCGTCTTTAATAACTAATTTACAACTACTCATTCTAAAGTTTTACTATAACATGATCATGCCAATCCCAACTGCTTGGCTGATAATCACTATAATACAACTTTTTTGGAAGATTTTCAAGCATTCTTTTAAGATTGTCAGTGCCGGTAGCATAGTGTCCACCGCCTAGTGCTATGAGTGATGCTTTTGGTTTTATCTTGCTTTTGATCAACGCTCTTGGTATTCTATTTCTAACAAAAATAATTTTTGTGTTGTCGTTGATAAGTTTGAACTGCTTACTCATCTGATGCAGTTCATATAAGTTCTCAAAAAACTGTTGTGGTTTTTGATTGTCTACCAACCAATGTCTTTCATTTGTAAATTTGTCTATATCTTTTTTATACATTGGTTCTTTAACATCGAATCCCCAGGCACAGTCATTTAAAATATCTATTTGGTTACTCTTAAATGCATTAAGCCATTCCCAAAAAATATTCACGTCTTGTTCCATGTGTATGTCGCCACTAACAGGCATTACGATAGGAAAACAATCTAGTTCAACGAGTCCTTTGACAACTTCATTTTTAGAAAAACCTTTNGAGTCTATCCATAGTTTATGGTAATTGTTATGTGCTATCTTATAACCGATAGTGGTGTCTGCCATAACACTGATGCCCTTTGTGGATATACCAAAATTTTTTAAGGCGTCTACTTGGTGCAGTGGTTTTTTGTTTTTGCAGTTATCATTCCAGTAAGATTGTAAAGATTCGGATGCGTTGTCTAACACAACTTCGCCTGCGACTAATCTCGCTGTTGGTTGACGGTGCCCTAGCACCTGCTCCTTAATTTCTTCATAGTCATTTAGCAAACTGTCATCGAGAAATTTGAAATCATATCTCACTGCAATCAAAGTAAGATAGTAAGCAGTCACGTCGCTGTGAACGAAAGTCCATTTTTTGTTCTCCCCATCATACATGGCATAGGTGCCAGGTAATCCACGCTTGTCCTTCATGCAACGTATCAGTTGGATAACTTTCTTGTTGTAAGGGAATTTCATTTCTATTTTGGTCACGTTGTCTTCGTCTGTGTATTTTTCAATTATCTTGTCGAAGTTTATGACACGAAATGCATTATCATATACCGGATCGTCGAGTAATTTTTTTATGTCCATGCCGTAGGCCTGGAACTTGGTCAGATACCTTTTAAGTATCACGAGAGCCAGTCTGGCCTGTTTTTCAGTCCATGCATACTGTGATTCTGCTAATGACCTAACTGTCTGTTNGTCCTTTGGATGTGGCTTGATTGCTCCTGTGTTTCCCATCGTTGAAGGATTTGCCCAAAAATAATCGTTATATGCTAGTATTTTAAGTGCTTCGTTTACTGTTTTTGGTAAATCTGTGTGCATTTTACTCATGGTATTTTAGATAATTATTAGTATATTATAGCATAATTGGTAAAACTGTCAACCATGAAAAAGGTAACAAATAAAAAGGTAAATTTTAGGAAACAACTTAAAGTAAAGTTGCAAAACACTGCGACTAGGTATAAAAATAAAGTTGGGTTCAAGCCAACTCCTGTGCAGGCATATCATTGGTTCAGAGTAATCAACAGAGGATTGTTTAACAGTAGATTACCAATGGTTCCTTTACACGTTAGAAAATTACACAAGGATTGGGGAAGATGTGTGGCAAACTGGGACAACAGGAAAACTCCCAAAGGTAAATTTGATCAGCGGAAAATACCTTATCACATAGATGTTGAATATTATATCGAACTNCATGTTAAGTTTCCTACCTGGAGAGATTTCATCGATACCTTAGCACACGAAATGGTTCACCTGTACCAGATGACATGGCTAAAAGATCCTTACGCCAATCATAATTCAAACTTTTTTGCGTGGAAAAATAAATTTAAACTTGCAGGTCTATGCCTGACTAGGTGCTAAAACTTTTTCAAATTCAGCATAACTTATAATTTTACTGTTACCCAAGTCCGTCCCCGTCTGTAGGTAGTTCATAAATTCTGGTGGATTGTCATGGACCACGAAATAATTCACATATGGTCTCATCTTTAACATGTCGCGAAACTGTTTTAGCCAGGCATCAAAAATTTTGTCATCGTTACGTTCTCCATAAAACTTTGTGTCCTGATAGATGTTATTCAGTTTCCCTTTGCCATACTCCCTAAAATCGTATCCTATAAGATATATGTTTTTGTGCCCATGAACACCTGCTGTCCAGAACGCGGCACTACCTGATATCCAGTGTGGGTTGTTCGGTATCAGATGAATCATGCCCTTACTTTCTTTTCTATTGACCTGTAGAGCAGGAGCGTAGTGAATAGTCTTTAGACCAACTTCGTCATCCACCATCTGCATCGTCATTTTTGTGTCAACAGAAAATATAAAGTTAGGTATAAAATCTCTGTATAAGGCGTTACAGCCATATGTCTGACCAGTTGCTTTTAGTTTATTCAAATCAAAATCTTTACGAGATGGTCCATTACCTATGCAATATGCGTTTCCTCTTGGCACTGCTTTCACCTTGTCAGGAAACCACTCAGTCTCTTGTGTCTTTTTTCCGTCCTTTATCCTGAGGGTTGTGTTAACAGTTTCTCCCACATATGGTTCAAAGGTTATTGGATCTATCAAAGGTGTTCCTCCTCGAATTGTTTGTATGGAATAATATTTAAATTATTAAGACTGTCCTGTTTGATCTTTTCAGTAATTGCATCATGCACTAAGACAAAATTACAATCTTGCTTCTCCTGTACAAATTTTAAAAACCATTTAATAGACTTTCCAAACTCTTCTTTCGTAATACGTACGCCATAGTTTCTTGATCCTTGATACATGTTGTTTAACATTTTTGGACCATACTCCATGAAGTCATACCCAATTAAAAATATCTGTCTACAACCATCATGATAAGCAGTTTTTATAGATTGGTCACCACTACAAACTAGTTTTTCAAAGTTTGGGATAACATTGAATCCTTTACGTTTTTTTGCTTCGTACATAGTAGTATACACTTTACATTTGGTCTGTATGTCATTCTCCTCCCATTCATCTGCTATTTCACCATCTAAGCAAAAAAGATAGGTGGGTATATAATCTCTATAAAGTGCATTACATCCGTAAGTGGCACCTTTTGATAGTTTTGTTAGATCAAAATTTTTTCTACTTGGACCATTTCCAATGCAATAGGCTATCATTTCAAATATGCTTCTCTGAGTCTCTTTTTGATTCTGGCCCATGGTAGGCCTTTCTCTATTTCATCCGGAAACCATTCCGTGTATGATAACTTGTTTGCCCAAGAAGTTCTGTCTGGCATCACGGGATTGTTTATTGTCGCGAAAGAATGATTACCCACCTCATAACAAAGACTNGCCTCCGATACAAACACCGGTATGCCATTTATGACTGCNTCAATGGCAGGGTTGGAACTGTGATTTACCACCGCCCAGGCATCTTTCAATGTGTCTTTGAAGTCTGTGTCATCNATTGTNCTAACATCTATGACAGGATGTTTNAGNGTTACATTTTGATATTTTTTGACATCGAAGCCGATGTTATTTCTTGGGTGCGGCCTTATTTGAATTGGACGATCTGTAAGTTTCCTTATTTGTTGTACTTGTGATTCCAACCAAGTTTTCATTTCTGGCATGCCTGCCCATTGTTCTGATGCATTGTGTTGGCCAAGGATTATTATTGTTTGTCCTCTTTGTTGCCATGGTCTTAGCGTGTGTTTAAACAGAGGCCACCTTTTATCGTCGACTTCTTGATTGGCAAAATCTGCTTTCCGATTGACTCCGTTGATAGCAATTTTAAAACTTTTATTTCGCCTTAAGCCACCCACTTCTATCACAACAATTGGCTTATTTGCCTGTTTGTATCTTTGCCATATTCTTTTATAGTTCCTCATTCTCCCCAGCCACAACACGCTCCAGATCACAGCCACGTCGGCATCGCTATGTTTGTTTAGAACCACTTCGTCCCCAGCATCTTTCACACTTTTAATGAACGCTGTGAATATAGGTTCTGAATTTAACGGTCCATATTCTGTCCAAATTTCTAGTTTCATTAGTTTCCTCGTTTGCCCTTTGCTACTTTGCTGATAATGTCTTCTGCTTGTTTAGGATCGAATTTGATGCCACCAAACGGATCATAGGATTCAACGTTCTGCCAGTAAGATTCTTGCCTGCCACCACGCAGATCACTCTTACTGCTTTTTCCTTTTACTTTTCTTTTTCCTTTCATATGATCTATGTAGGCTCCCAACACGCTGTTTACAAAAATATGGTGACCTTTAGCACCTGCACCTTTTCCTATATCAACGCCGTCGTTAGGTGCAATACGTTTTACACACTGCCAAAAAAGATAACTGTCATGCCATTCTAGTTCCTTGAATATTGAATCTGTGATGTACATGTTTGTCCAATAATCCATGAACTCTTTTATTTTACTATGATTTTTGTTGTAACACACCCAACCACATTCAGGATACTTCTCTCCGCGTCCTAGATAGTTTACAAGTTTATTAGATGGCAACAAGTCCGTAACAAAGTCTTTGCTTATTTTCCTAAAGGTGTATGTGTCGGCATCTAGCCAAAGTACATAATCCGCATCGATATTTTTAATTGCATGATCAACGGCAAAAGTTTTATGGGCGAATCTCACTGCGTCCCATAGGTAAGAGCCTTTGCCTTTATCGTTTTTGCCAGCACTAGGATCTCTCCGAACACCTCNGGGTATTTCCGTTACTTCGCCGTTTGCAACAGGGTCGTCCTTGTGTCTCTTTTTGAATTCGACCAGTGCTGGATTTACTTCTTCTATGTTGATAAATTTGATTTTTTCATGTGTGAAATCTGGTCTGTCTCCCTCGTGGTATGCATGTAGCACAACATCATCAGGCCAAAAATCCACGTGACTCTGCAACATTCTTTTAGCATATGCTGTCCATCTGTTTGGAGGAAAGGTCGTTACTACTGCCAGTTTAGTCATTAAAGTCCTAATTTTTGTTTGAATCTTTTATACACTGTGCCATCTCTGATTTCTTTTATACTCCACATCTTGTAACCAAGATCGTTTACCCATTGTGTCCTATCAGGATATTCCGGAGTTTCTATTTTAGATAGATCTGTGTTTGCTACAGGCCAACAAATCGCAAGATNGCTTGTAACAAAGGTAGGGACTCCACGAACGCAAGAGTCGACACTGGCAGTAGAATTGTGAGTAACAAAAGCATGACAATTATTTAAAGCCTCTTGGAAATGGAATCTATAGTGCTTTTTCTCATCACCTGCAAAATGTTTTTGCGTGAATTGAATCTCAACATCATTTGGAAGTTCTTGTNTCCTTTCGGCGATGTTNGCCACATGATTTGGATGTGGCCTAACTATGAATTTCCTTTTAGTCAGTGGTCTTAGTTTTTCATAAACTCCTTTGAACCAATCAATAGGATCGAGCTCGTTCATGCTCCAGTTGTCTTTTGGTTGTAGTCCAAANAGTATAGGNTCTTCTGGATTTGATCTACGCCATGGCTCGTATTTTACATTGAATTTTTTAACCATCCATTCCCAGCGGTCACTTGGACTGTTATCGGACAAAAAGTCTCCGTCGTTCATTGGAGTGTATAAGGATACCCTAAAATGGTGATCTGGAGATGTTGAGACATTGCCAAAACTGGATAGCAGTCCTCCGTCAAATGTTATCAGTGGAATTTTTTTAGCTCTACAGTTATTAGCCAATTCTCTTCGCCTACCTTTGGTATGATGCATTTGCTTGTCTCCACCATACCCAAACATGGCCGCCATGGGTGCAGTTGGAACCATCTCGCCNTCTACGGTTGGTCCAGTCCTGTGCTCATGCACAATAATCGCTTCGTCCCCCGCGGCTTCTATACCTGCTTTCAAGTGGTACAAAAGATCATAACTGTTACCCCTTCTGCGATCTTTGACAGTCCTTCTAAATATTTCAACCTTCATTGATCATTCTCCATGCGGTGCCATTAGACATTTCTTCCATGCTCCAGTTATTATATGCTAAACTTGAAAATAGTGCAATCCTGTCACCATACTGTGGTGTTTCAATCTTTGCAAAATCGGTTTCCGAAATAGGTGCGGCCGCACTGTTTATCGGGTCACAAAACACAGGAACACCGTTGGCAAGACTTGCCACCATGGTGTTTGAGTTATACGTAACAGTTGCAAAGTAGTCCTGCCACCTTATTTGTCCTTGGTCATTAGTCGGTCTATCAACCTTTACTGTGGCACCAACATGATCTTTTGTTATGGTGGGGTTGTAAGGCTTTTCACGTATTTGTATTTCACGATCCGTGTTTAATTTCAATATTTTCAATGTTTGTGCCAACCATTCAGTAACACTAAAAAAATTACTAATAGCATTTGTAGGAGGCAACACTAAAATTTTTTTACCGCTTTTGTTCCATGGTTTGATGTCTTGTTTAAAGTATCTCTCATATCTATCGACAGGCACTTCTTTCATGATATTTTGACAATGTTTGTTTTTTGTTATCCTTAACCAGTGTGGACTGTCATGTGCATTTGTAAAATATCCATGGTCCATGAAATAAAAAGTTTTATTTTCTCTTTCGCACCATTTATATACTTCTCCAGAGCCTGCTAGGATACCATACATTGTTAATTCTTCGTTGGGTAAAGTTTTTAGATCTCTAAATTGATAAATTTTTTTCCCACCAGGTGTGCCTTGCACGAATGCGTCCACATATCTTTGTGTCCGTGGTTTTGTTGTGTGTATTCCAGATATCATTTTACCTCGCTGACACTATACATTGTTTTTCTACTTTGCCTACTGTATTCNGCAATNATGTTNACGCTTCTNCGATACATNGTTGCATCTTTACGTGGAGTTACACCGTGAATGGCATTAGGTGTTGAGTTACAGAACATTACGAAAGTGTTTGCTTTATATGGCACAGTGGTTGTTACAGGCCCTAGATCATCTTCAAAAATCTGTCTGCCCTTACTTTTATCAACTTTGTTTATTTTATTTTTTGCTTCGTGTATTTGAAAATCACCACCGGTGCTGTGATCGTTATTATATCGCATGTACAATAAACCAGCGTACATCTCCATTGGATTGTCTATGTGGGCAGTCCTACTTGTGGTAGTGATTGGCTTATGCATGACTGTCTGGCAATCTGTCCATACTGAAGCATCTTTGTCTGCCCAACCTCTGGCTCCAATTTTTCCTTNTAGTTCNTCNATGTATTGTCCAAATANTTCTCTTACCTCGTCAAAAAAAACTTTAGAAGTGTGGTATTCGCAGAACTGTCGCCATGTGTCCGATACACAATTTGGTTTAAGCATTTCGTCTGCTTTTAATCTATAGCATATACCGTTATCATATGGTGTTGTTTTAAGCAGTTGGTCTTCGGGCCATTCCCTATCTAATTTTTCATAGAGCTCTATTGGTAGAGCATTTTCTATCACGATATGCGGATAAGGATCAACTATNAGCGTTGGCTTATTTTGTAGCACTGAAAGACTCATTCTAGTTCCTCCATTATTTCGGGTATGTTAATTTTAAAATTGATCATGTCACTGAATCTCTTGATGCCTTTTGGTTTGGCACCTTTTTCTTTTGCAATTGGTTCAACGTCTGCAAGATACAATTTGTGTTTCAAATTTAGGTTGTGTGCCAGCAAAGGATAAACTTTTTTATGTATCATGTTTCTATCTTGTATTTCAATTACTTTCGTTCCAGGTTGGCACCACAACAAGTTTACTAGTCCTGCTCCATGAGCCGCGAGGATGTGTGTGGCCTCAGCGAAAGTTTTCATTTGGTCCTTAATACTTAACTTCTCTAAGATAACTGTTTCCCAGCCTTTAAGTTTAAGTAGCAATTCATCTGAGTTAACCAATCTTCTAGATTTTGCACCTGGTCTTAACACTAATATTTTCCTATGTGGTTTGACCCCTTTCAAATTGAAAAGTCCTTTGAAGTGCCTNAACCAAGGAGCCAAAGGCGGAACAATGACACCGTCCTTTGAATTACTCATGCTTGGTACAATTAAATGTTTAAATTGCCAGGTCTCACCTTTAGGCATTACAACTATTTTTACATCTGGAAAAAGTTCTTTACACACTTTTTCAAAGTAAGGACTACTGTTTGCCATTATGAAACAGTATCTGGCAAAGTTTGTGGACCATCTTTTCTCCAAAAGTCTGAACTTCGAAATGACATCTATCCATATGTGCCATGGATTTCCTGTGCTCTCCGGATCTATAGGTAACCAAACATAAGTGTTATTTTCATTAAAATATTGTTTTACTGGAGGAAGTTCTACCTGCATATTGTCTGCCCATTCCGTCCACAACGAGTGTGACTTGTTTGGTTTGTATTTGCTTTTATGAGTCAATGGCCATATGTATTCTGTAATCATTTTGTTTTCTCTTGTAACAAGAATTGGGCAACTATGAACTTTGCACTCATGAAATTCTGCCACGAATGTTGGTAAACTAGTGAAGTTAGGATCAACAGAATCATGATACGGTACAGTGTAGTTGTACTCGGGATCAACCATTTCCCATCTGTCTAGGAAATATCTCAATGAGTTTATGTTTTTTACTGACATTTTACTAATAATTATGTTATAATACACGATTATGATTTTATTTTCAAATGGATGCAGTTTCCTTACACCACGTCCAAAAGATGGGGTAAAAACATTTACCACAAAAATTATCGCTGAAAACTATAACATGCAGTTGGCAAACTTGGCCATGGGAGGAAGGGGTAATACTCGGATAAGTTTTTCAACAAAAGTTTGGTGCGAACAGAACAAGGACGAAGATATTTTCGCGGTCATTGGGTGGTCCAGTTCGGTTAGGAACGATTATGTNACCGATGACGGATGGAAGAAAGGCCGTATTCCAGGGACAGGTCTCACGTGGAGAACATGGAAGACACTAGACAACGTAAGTTTTATAAGGAATCACAAAGGCTGGGATATTGAGAATAATCTTACAATGAATTTCCTTGATAATGTTTTCAACTTACAGAATTATTTTGAACGTAAGCGAATACCCTATGTGATGTACAACTCATTGCCCAACGATTTTGGCAACGGAACAGAAGACTTCAATACAATTAGAAATGCACTTAACATGGATAGATTTTTCAGTCCTGGAGTAAGTCAACTAGAATTCGTGTCAGACAAAAATTTAATTGTCAGTCAAAATGATCCTCATCCATCTGCAGAAGGTCACAGGCAGTGGGCAATACAACTACAAGAATTTATAGATGCTAACAATTTACGCACCATTCAATAACAAAAAAAGCAAAGCATACGAAGTTTTCGACGGAGTGCAGAAGTCCTGGCCTGAGCAGACACAAATGCTTGACAATCAGTCTGAGACAGAACCAGTTGCAAATTCTATGTTCTGGGGATTTGTTGGCAACAATAGGTCGATGATTAGAAAACTTGAAGCACGTAAGCATCAATTTTGGTTTACAGACACTCCTTACTTTGGAAGATTCGATAACCATAATCTTAAACCTGACAATCATTATTGGCGTATCTGTAAAAATGGGATCCATGCGTCGTATATCAAGATGTGTAAATCTGATAGATTTGACAAATTTGGAATAAAAATTAAAGCACCTGACTTCAAAGGCAGTTACGTGTTAGTCTGTCCCAGTTCGCCCAGCATACATGAATATTTGGATAAACCAAACTGGACCAATGATATAGTAGAGCAGATAAAAAGATACACAGATAGACCAATTAAGATTAGACATAAGCCTCGAGGCAGGGGAACATCTGGACCAAGCGAAGCAACTGTTCCTTTATCTGAGGATCTCAAAGANGCTTGGGTAGTTGTAACAAGTTGNTCCATAGCGGCGGTTGAAGCACAGTGCATGGGAATACCCGTCATATGTGATGAGAAAAGTTTNGCCAAAGAAGTTGGAGGACAAGAACTTGCAGATATCGAGAATCCATACTTTGTTGGTTGTGAGGACTGGCTCTACAGTNTGGCNTATCAGCAGTTCACTCCGGAAGAGATTGCCAACGGAAAAGCAGTGGAGATACTAATGGATAAAGGATTACTATGATAGAAAAAGTCAACGACTTTTGGGTTCCGTCAAATGATGTACATATCGAACAATGGAAGTCCGGTGAACCTTTTACGCAGAACAAATGCCTCTTACAATTTATAGACCACTGTGAAAAAAATAATAAAAAATTTAATCACGTTCTAGATATAGGTGCATGGGTTGGCACATGGACGATGGCAATGAATAAATTTTGTGGCAGGGTAGTTGCTTTCGAACCAGACAAACTTCATTATGAATGTTTGGTTAAAAATGTGCCAGAGGACGTTGAAACACACCAATTGGCAATAGGTGCGGAAGAAAAAATGATATCATTATCGGAAGATGATTTCACACAAAGCAAACGTGTTATAGGGGAAGGAACCATACCAATGATCACCATAGACAGTCTAGGAATAGATGATATTGATCTTATAAAGATTGATGTGGAGGGTTTTGAAATGGAGGTCCTCAAAGGTGCGGAAAAAACTTTAGGCAAGGTTCAATACATAATGATAGAATTAAACAACGCTACCAAAAAATATGGCAGTAGCAATATTGANATTGAAAACTACATCGGTTCTTTAGGTTNCAAAGTCTTGATTAATCATTGGCCNGATAAAGTTTTTTACCGTGCATAACTTAAATTAAATACTCCAAATGAAAATTTTTATAACAGGTGTTGCAGGATTTTTAGGTTCACACCTAGCAGACTTGATGATATCCGAAGGCCACACTGTCGCCGGTAACGACAACATGATTGGTGGTTACACGGACAACGTTCCTCAAAATGTTGAATTTTATCAAATTGACTGTTGTGATCTTGAGAACATGACAAAGGCAATGCAAGGATGTGACATAGTTTATCACACTGCCGCAACGGCATACGAAGGACTATCTGTATTCTCTCCTGTGCTTGTNACAAGGAATATATTTGAAGCATCAGTTACAACCATTACAGCGGCTATAAGGAATAAAGTTAAACGTATTGTGTATTGTTCAAGTATGGCGAGGTATGGNCACCATGATGAAATGCCTTACAAAGAAACTTACGAATGTCGTCCCCAGGATCCTTATGGTATAGCCAAGAAGGCAGGCGAAGATGTGCTTAAAAACTTATGCGAAACACATGGTGTAGAATATGTGATTGCTGTACCACACAACATAGTTGGTCCGAGACAAAAATATGATGACCCATTTAGAAACGTTATGTCTATCATGTTGAACAGAATGTTACAAGGTAAGCAACCAATCATATACGGGGACGGTGAACAACAAAGATGCTTCAGTTACATAGATGATTGTTTGTATTGTCTTAACGCACTGGCGTTCCAGGACAATGTTGTTGGGGAAGTGATCAACATAGGACCCGACGAAGAACCTATAACAATCAACAAGTTAGCGGAGGCCTGTGCAAATGAAACAGGACTCAATTTAGATCCTATACATCACAGAGACAGACCCAAAGAAGTCAAACTAGCAGTGTGTTCATCAGATAAAGCAAGGGATCTGTTAGGTTACAAAACAGCAACAAACATGCGTCAATCAGTAAAAAAGACAGCAGAATATATTAGGACCAGAGGCACAAAGAAGTTCCAATACCATTTGCCATTAGAAATTATTAACGAACATACCCCTGATACTTGGAAGAAAAAATTGATATGATTTCTTTTTGTTGTCCATCAAGAGGNAGNCCCGAANTAGCNAAAAGNCTAGTAGATACNGCNACTTCTACACAAAAATATGACACAGAATTNTTATTTTATCTNAATGANGATGATGAAAAACTAGAAGAATACAAAGATTTACTAGACGAGAAAAATTATATAGTTGGTCCAAACCAATCTACATGTTACAGTTGGAACCTAATGGCACAAAAAGCATCGCACGATATTGTAATGCTTATGGGAGATGATGTGCAAGTGCAAACACAGGATTGGGATATGTTGATTGAAACTGAATTTCTTAGATATGAGGATAGAATTGTTATGGTGGTGCCTAGTGATGGAAGAAGCAAAGGCACAGGAAAAACTGGCATAGACGAACCCACACTATGGCCAGATAAACCATTGCCGGCGGCACACTTTGCTGTTCATAAAAATTGGATCAATACACTAGGATATCTTGCACCTGCGTTCTTTTGGCATTGGCACGTGGACACATACACACAGAAAGTGGCAAGGAAGTTGAACAGATGTTTATTTTTGCCTACTGTAACATTCAAAGCAAAAAAAATTATAAACGACAACGCTGGAAAACAGATACGTCATAATCTCAATATTAACGAAAGAGATAACTTTGTTTGGACTAAAGTACGGGATAGGCACTTGTCTGCTGATGTAAATGCTCTACAAACTTTTATTGAAAATTATTAAGAACTAAAAAGATTTATTAATTCTTTCTTCCAGTCGTCACCGTATTCACAATCACGATAGCCATCAAACCACGGACCACCCTCTGTGTAATGCAATATTTTTGGAGTGCCGTCTTTTGGTTCCTTGTACCAACCAACCAGCCAATTGTACTGTAAAGGCAAAGATCCAATCTCGTTGTCTTCGAGCCAACTGAATCTGTGTAAAAATTTTGGTGACTCTTCATTCAATAATTCTGGGGTTAGTATTTTGTTTTTTTCGTGTTCGCAGTTCCATAGCACCATGCTAGACCAGTTCTTTCTTGGATACACACTTTGCACTTGTCCATCCATCTTTGTTGTCTCTTTTGGTGTGTAGTCATGTTGCACTACCACAACTGCCTTAGAAGGATCACAAAATTTCACCAGTTCGTGTGATGGTATCTTCCAAAGGAAATCACAGTCGCAAAACACTGCCCAACCTTTGAAATCGTTTAGATATGGAACAAAAAATCTTGTGAATGTAAATTCTGTTGATGCCAGTTTGTCGACAGGTCTGGTATATAAACCTGATTCTCTCATTGCCTTTTGTTTTAATGGGATAACTTCTGCTGACGGATCTCTACGTTTTATTGAGTGTTCGCAAACCTGATACGCGATGTCTTCTCTGCTGTCATGTCCTACATAAATCTTCATCGTGCTATCATTNCGTGTATTTGTTTCCAGTTATTTACTCTCACAATATCAGGGTGATTGAAATCTCTGTTGTATGGGTGGTCGATTAATATAGGCTTTAAACCGTAATTGAGCCCTGCTAGTGCGTTCTTTGGCTTGTCCTCTACCCAATACAGTCCTGTGTTATGAAATTCAGACAATGCGGAATCTTTATCCATTCCTGTGTCAAGTATGAAATAATTTTTGAAAGTGTCTTCACCAAAAAGTTCTTGAAGTCTCTTTTTACGTACTAGTTGTGCAGGTATGTCAGATGTTTGTGATGTTATTGGAATAAAAGTCCAACCCTCAACAGCGAGAAGTTTGACCCATGTTTGTGAATCTGGCATTGGACATTGGGTAGCCATCCAAGCACTCTTATTGAATTCTCGTATCTCTTTTCTTATCTGTTGCACAGTCAGGCCAAATCTTTCTGCCATCTCATATGTGTTTTCCTTATTTGGTAATAGNNTATAAGGATATATTCTTTCGTTTTTGTCATTNTAGTATGAACGTTGCAACATCCATTCTGTGAAATGATGTTCCCATTCCAACAAAACTCCGTCTACGTCTGTTAAGATTATCCTATTATTTGATGTCGGCATCTTCCATTCCTGCTACTCTCAGTTTAACAATGTTTGTAATTTGCCACTGTTTCTGGTCCAGTCCTTTGGTGATACCTAAATATTGATTTCTTATAAGTGCAAAATCATTTACAATTTTAGTCAGGTCAACAACGTCGTCTTCTCCGTCTACATATTTTTCAGCATCACGGCTAGAAAGTGCTCTGTTGTAATTCTCTAAAAATTTTTTGAATGTTTTCGATCTTAGCCTTCTAAGTTCTATATTTAGATATTCTAATATGGCTTCTAGTTGTTGCAGTTGTCCAAATCTTTCTTCAACAATGCCAGGCAATGCCGCACTTGCTCTTTCCAAGTTTCCGTATATTTTGCACTGCTTTTTTGCTTCTTGTAACTCTTTCTCAAAGTATGCTACACAGTTTGGTATCTTTGCTAGACTTCTGCTTACTTCGTTGTACCAATTAATCATCGTCGTATCTATCGTCGTATTGTTCGTCCTCTTCGTCCTCTTCGAACACAGTGTTTATTGCTTCTTCTAATTTAGGATCATACTCGGCCGACGCTTTTATTTCGTCAAGTTCGACGCCAATGTCTTCTAAACTTTTTATAAAATCAATAGCCATGTCAAGACGCTGTCTCTCTGGCACGTAATGGATTATGGAGTTCCAAAGACGTTCTATGTCTTCGTGTGTGATGTCGACCATTATTCTTTTATGTCCTCTGATAATTTATTAAAGTCTGTCATTAGCATATCTAATTTATCACCTGTCCATGCTTTTCTGTAGTCAAGATGTTCTTTGCCAGAAGAATCTATGTATTTCAATCTGTTACCTTGTTGAACTAACACACCTTTTTTCTCGAATAAATCAACCAGACCACTGTAAGGATCCATGCCTGTGTCGTATGGAATCTTGACTTGCACACTTTCAAATGGTTTTGCATATCTAGTTTTCATCACCTTGCAGGCCGCTCTTATACCTCTAACGTCTGATATCTTGTTTCCTTTTTCATCCTCTTTTAGTTTTAACTTCTTCATTGCAATAACAATTGAACTTGCATATATGAATCCTTGTCCACCTGATATCTTGTCATCTGGGTCAAACATGTCCTGTGATGCGTATGTGTGGTTCGTTGCAACTAGTCCTACATTCCAACTACCAAACATGTTCACACAGTTTCTTACAAGTGCTGTCAGTGCCTTAGGCTTTCTACCCAGGTCACCTTTCATCTCACCTTTTTCAAACTGATCAACATCTGTTGGTGTCAGTAACATACCTAAACTGTCTATAACAAATAGCACTTTAGGTGCACCCTCTTTGTTGTCTGCGTGTTCGTCCTTGTATGATTTCATGAATTCAGATACTGTTTTTGCAACATCATCTATCATGGATAGACTTAATTTTAAAAGTTTGTCCTCTGATGTGTCGACCTTTAGTGCCTGTAGCCATTGTTCGTCCAATGCATTCTCAGAATCTATCAGTATAACAAATATACCTTGATCCTGTGCGTTNTTAATAATGTTGCCTGATGCAATNTAACTTTTACCTGCACCAGACTCACCGGCAAGTACTGATACTTTGCCTAGGGGAATACCTTTGTTGAAATCTCCTGATATGAGATAATTCAATGCGTAGTTTCCTGTGCTGATCCAGTCTGTTGGGTCATTGAANCCTATTCCAAGACCGGATATTGATTTTGTTATGCTCTTTCTAAATTTTGTTGCGTCGAATACTTTTGTCATAATAGTTCCTTTATTATATTACACAAGGCCTCAATAGTCAATATTAAGGCCTTGGTAAAATGTCAGATTATTTTGCTTGTCTTGATCTAATCAACTTCAAGATGTCTTCTGCCCTCTTGGCACTGTCGCCTGCAGGAGCCGTAGCCGCCGCTGGTTGTGGTGCTGGTGCAGATTCAGTGACAGGTGCCGCTGTTGGAGCCGCTTCTGTCGCCGGAGCAGATGCTGTCGGTACCGACGTCTGTGGTCTACCTTGGTAAGCCACGCCTGCTGGTCTGAAGTACTGTCCGTACTGCTCAAGATCATAAGCCTCACCGTCCACAGATTTCTCAAATAATTCTTTTATTATTTTTACTTCTGCTTCAGATGGTTCTTTTGGTCTGAAGTCATTCAGGTTGTGTAAACCATGCTTCTCTATCGCGGCTCTTTCTGCCTCGTCTAGAGCTCTTTCTCTTCTTGACCATTTAGATGTTGAGTAGTCAGCGTATCCACCTTTAGTTGTTTTAGTAATTCTAAAATCAACACCTTTAACGTAATCAGTTGGCATTTCTTCCATCTCTGGATCCATCAATGCACTCCTGATGATGTTAAAGATCTGAGGTCCAATAATGAATCTTCTGATTGGATTCTCAGGTGTTGTGTCCTCTGCTAACGGGTTTGTTGTGACAAAACCTTGGAAAATGTAACTCTTCTTTTTCCAATATTTCCTGCCCATGTCTTCCATGCTCTTGTCTTTGAACCATGGTCTAACCTCAGTTAGTACTGGACAAGTTTTGCCATACATCTCCATGCATGGGACCTGTACCGTAACTGGTCTTGAATCAGTCTGACCCTTGATACCTGCGAAAGGTAGTTTGATCATGTTTCTTTCAGTCCAGAAAAATGTGTTGTTTGGATCCTTATCTGGTAAGAATCTAACAACTGCTTCTGAGCCTTCTGATATGTTCCAGTGTGGGTAGATGGCGTTGTCTCCGCCTGTTGATGAAGTGGAGCGATTCACTTCTTGAGATTTTAACTTCGCTCTTATTTCAGCCAATGATGCCATAATGTAAGCCTCCTATTTTGCCTATGTTTGTTTGTGCCTAAATGTATATTAGACATATAGTACGTAATATACAACTATATTTATCTAATGTCTACTACTATTATTGGTAAAATGCTAGGTTTTTGATACGATCAATTTGGTTATCGTATGCAATCTCTTCTTCTGAGAAGAATTCTTCTAATTGTAGGCCTGCCAGTTCGATGGCATCTTTNAGTGTGTATTCCTTGTCACCAACTTTGAATTTGTCGCCTGCCTTCATGCCNGCCGCTTTGGCTTTCTGNACTGCCAACGCAAACTCGTTGCCTTCTTTTTTCATGTCTTCTTTTTCTTTCTTCTCATCTGAACTGTGTCCGATGTGTTTGTGTACTACCTTGTCCAGTTCTGTGTGAAACTTGTCTACTTCCTTGTCAGTCATCTCTTCTTTTTTAGTTTTGTCCACGTATCTCGGATCGCCAGACTTCATTCTTTTGAATGCTGGAGTGCCCATTTCTTTGTCCATTTGTGTGACTGCGAGTTTTGTAGCGTTCTCTTTGTCCTTCTTTGCTATCTCAGGATCTCTTGGAAAATTTCCCATCTTAGCATATTCGGCCACTTGCATTTCGCCTGCNCTTAATTTGTCAAAGTTTCTTCTTAAAAAATCTGTTGCTTCTTTCTCGTCTTTTGATGCAAATATTGTTTTTTCATTTCTATCCAACACGTTGTACATCATTTTACCGTCTGCATCATTTCTGCTCATTGACACGTAAGGTTTGATTCCACCTTCGTCCATCATTGATTCTACCCAACCTTCNAATGCTTCTTGTTCTTTTGCCTTGCCTTTTAGGTCTTTCTTAGGTGCGAATGCTCCCGGCTCCATCCTCACTTCTTTCTCGTATTCTGGATCCTTCTCCATTTTCTTGTAGTCGTCGATGTATCTTTTCGCCAACTGTATCGCAATTTTTTTGTTCTTCATGTAGTCTGGAGTTGGTTTGAAAGTTGCAGATTTCTCCTGTTCCATCTCATCTGCCACCCTNGATGCGAAGTTTGCCACCCTGTCTTCTTCGCCTGATTTTGTTAACAGTCTTGATGCTATGTCCGACAGTATGGAACTCAACATTGTGTTCTTGTCTGTGAACTTTGTTACCTTCAGCATTTTGTCTGCTGAATCATCTTTTCTCAGAACTAATTTTTTGTCAGGATCTGTAAGGAAACTTTGCACGATCGGTGCATGGTCCACTGGTGGTTCGATTGGTGCGTCGATTGGTTCTGCATCTGGCTCAAGTTCGTTCACTTGATCTTCTTTTTTGCCTTTCAGTTGTTGTATCATGTCATCGAATGTCATTTCTCCATCTTTTGTTTCTTTTGCCTTTTCGATTATTTCCATTGCTTTATCAACATGATCTTCACCTACTTCATCTTTCACAAAATCTGCGATTCTTTTCAAAACTTCTTCTTCTGAATTATCAATCATCATATTTTCTAGAGTACCAAGTATTTCGTATTCTGGTTGTATAAATTTCAAACTTCCACCCTTGCCTACAGTGACAACGTCACTTGCTTTTGGTTTTAGATCTTTCAATTCTAGTTCACTCATTACCTTGCTTATAAGTGGGAAAGCATCTTCAACTCTCTTGTCTAGGTTGGTCATCGTGAATTTTTCTCTCAATTTTGCCACTGTGTCATCATCAAGCACTTGATCTTCTGACTTTCTAAATGTTTTGCAGTGTGCTTCGTAGTGTTTCTGTTTTGAAAGATTTCTCATGTACTCTCTTAAATTTTCTAGTTTTAATTTTGTCTGTGATATGATGTCTCCGGCGTTGTCGTTCAGTTGGTCCTTGTTCGAAACGTATCTAGCAAACGAATTCAATTTTGCTATGTCCTCTGAAGTCTTTATGATGTGTTCACCGAACTCGTCATGTGGTCTTCCACCGTTGGCCACGTGTCTCATCATTGCTCTGGCACCTGCTAGGTGTGTCATTGGATACTTGAATCTCTCACCATCTTCGTTTTCGATGTATAGGGATTGTATCTGTCTTGATCTTGCACCTGGCACTGTCTCGTCGACTTTGCCTGTGTGTCTTATTATTAATTTTGTCGCGTCGAGATTTTCATATGAACGTTTCGCTGAACCTGTAAGGCCTTCGTTCACACCTGCTAGTTTAGTGATTCTTGCTAGTTCTTCCGACATCTCGTCAGTATTTACCGTTTTGTTCGTATCTGCAAGATTTTGATAATCCTGCTTCGTTAGGTTCGATTTAGTGATATCTCTCACATCAAAACGTAGTTGATGTTCCACAGCAAAGTCTTTCAATTCTTTAAGGAATGCATACCATTCATCTCTGCTGTCCTCGTCAATTTTGTTGACAAGATNTCTGTTGTAGTACACTTTCATNTTNTCACCGTCTGCTAGNCTTANGCTTACAGAGCCAAATGTGTCTGCGTCTTCGGTGAATTCGAACTCAAAGAACACTGCTTTGCTTGGATCCGCTGTGGCGGCACCATTCTCGTCTCCTAGACGGATGTTNGTGAACTGTGATCTTATTTTGTTGAACAGATCTTGCGAGTTTTTTGGATTCATATAGTGTATTTATTAACCTGTGAACGATCCAAATATGGGCATGGGAGTGATCTCACTTGTCCTGTCAGTCCATTTTTCGAATATTTTTGGGTCGAAATCNGCCAGAACCTTCATCATACGTGTCATTAGCAAACAGGCACTGACCAGATCGTCATGCTGTCCCGGCTTGGCCTTGTAACTCAAACCAGTGGCCACAAAGTCCTTCATCTCAGATATCAGCAGTTGCGAGTTGATCTTCATCTTATCGTTCTCCACCAGTTCTTTGAATTTTGTACACGCATCTATCTTGTGTTTGGCNGTTGTGTTGAATCCTCTTCTGAACTTACGTCTGTGTCCTTTTCTTATTGGTTCAGACAAGAACATACCCATTATATTCTCTTCNCCAATGTCCATCACACGCATCAGTGCGGCTTCACCTATCGTGTTGTTTTCCATGNNNTANAATATNTGNGGNGTTGCACTGGAATCCTTNTCNATTATTGTGTCGTGTATGTGTTTGTTGATTCCTTGCAGTATCCTCACCTGTTGATTCATGGGTGTTTGGTTGTGATGCCACTCTCCCACTTGTTCGAATGTGGGCAGTTCAAAGACCTGTATCGCGGCAAAGTCTCCACCTGTACCCATGCTAGGATCCAAGGAAACCATGTATGTGTGTCCTGGTGTTGGACGTTTGAACCATCGTACTTGTCCCGTGGTTTCAACTGGCGCTGAGCCTTCCATGTCTGCAAGTACTAAACTTGATATTAATGTTTCGTCAAAGATTAAGAATTCACACTCGTGTTCCCTACGGAATCTTTCATCACCAATTCTTGATCTTTCTTGCTCTGCCCATGCCTCGTCTCTGTCTGGGTGTTCATTCCAATGTGCCTTCATGGCATAGAAACCATTTGTGCCTACAATTTTGTCGTTGCCATACTCATCAAATCTCTTGTTTGCTTCTTTCCAGATCATGGCGAACTGATCTTCGTCACTGTTTGGCGTTGAAGTGATTAGGCATTTACCACCTGTACTCAATGTTGGAGATAGTGAAGTCCAGAACTCTTTGGCCTTTTCNGGTGGTTGTACGAACGCAAACTCATCACAATATATTAATGTAAGTGACATACCTCTACCTGTGTTTTCAGTTGTGGTAGTNGCCATTATCTTGGAACCGTTGTCAAACTCTATACTGTTCCTGTTNTANTGTGTNACGCCTGCCTTGATCCAACTAGGCAACATCTCATAGGCATAACGCACCCTTGACATAATATCGGATGCACCTGCATATTTGTGTGCGGCGATTAGTATCTGTGAGTCAGGTTTGAACATGGCATACCATATTANGTATCCTGATGCACATGTGGTTTTTCCTGTCTGTCTGGGTAGCATCGATATNGAAAACCTATGATTGTTATAGGCCTCAACCAATCTTTCTTGATAAGGGTAAGGNTCAAATTTCATCTCCCCTTTTGTGGGGTGTTGTATCTTCATGAATGTTTTCATAAAGAACAAAGGCCCTGTCTTTTCGTCCATACACTTTTCAAGTTGTTCAACTTGTTCTTTTGTGTATTTGTGTTTCTTGTGCGCCTTCTTTATTTGGTCGCTGTCTAGTGATACATACGCCATAGTGTAGTATTTAACGCTGTGGTGCGGGGTAGAAAAGTATTACTTCTTTTCTTTCTCTTCTTTGTCTTGGACGGCTTTCTTCATTGGCTCTGTCTTGTTTCCGTCTTTGTCCATGTCCAAGAAATCAGGTTTTGCTTTTGTTTCAGCCGCTTTCTGATATGTTTCTTTGAAACTTTCGTACTGTGCTCTTAGGCTGTTTGCAAGATCTTCTTGAGTGATCTTGTCTTCTGCCGCCATTGGGTTGTCAGCAGGCGAAACTCTAGGATAAGTTTTCTTCTGCCTGTTTAGCCCGCCCGAATGCACATTTACCAAAGTGTCCACGTCTTGAACTTTTTCATCTGGTGTGTTTGCAAATGTTTCTTCTTGTTTTTCCATGTCTGGCTCCATCATCATGTCTCTCATTTTAGCCATCTGCATACTGCCCATAGCATCGTCACCTGGAACATCCATTTGTTTGTTCATTGCACCTGGATCCATGTCTGAACCATGCTCGGGTTCCATGCCCATCATTGATGCATCAACAGGTTTTACTCCTGCCATTTTTAAAATCTGCATTAACATGTTAGCCTCTTGTGGAGTGTCTGCTGTCATTTTAATATCTTCTTTTACAGTTTCTTTTTTCATTTCTTTCCCTTCCATTGAGTCTGGTTTGTCATCTTCGTCATCCTCAGATCCCATGATTGCATTGTAAAAACCTCTAAGGCTCTCGCCGTGTTTCTTTATAAATTCGTCTCTTGAAAGTTTTTCTGCTTCACCATGTAGGTAGTCTTTCATTGCACCTTCGTCAACTTTTGGATTTGTCTTCTCCACATTTTCCACTGCGTCTTTTACCAATTCAGGTTTCTTTTCTGCTATTTCTTTTAGTCTTGTTAATACGTCAATCATTTCCATAACTATTTTTTTCCTTCTATTGGGTGTACCTTTGTTACATTTGACAAAGGACTTTGGGTGCTTTGTTCTTCTTTGCTCATGATATTTTCTTTTTCTTTTGGAGCGTCCTTATTCACTTCTCTGTCTTTAAGTAATTCTTTTAGCAAACTCATGTTTGCTTTCGTTGAATGGAATTCTTCCGCGTTCACTTTTGGTGAATCTTTCATTTCCAGGTCTAGTAATTTGTTTTGGTATTCTGAATTTTTTGCTACTTGCATCTGCTCTTGATATTCTTCTGTAGGCTCGCCTGGCTTTCTCACAACAATGTGTGTTGCTGGTACTCTTAATATATCTGAAAGATATTCATGCATTACTCTTTGTGATGCTGGATAGTTAGTCGTTACGTCAAATATTGTAACCTCCTCATTGCTCAACCTTGGGAAATCAAGAGGCATTGTCATTATAGGTGTTTTCTTACCCGCTGACATCTTTGCAACTTCAAATTTTGCTAATGCTGATTCTAACTTATTTGCAAAATCGTCTTCTAATTGGCCTGCTACCTTAATTTTATAGTCATACGACTTTGTTGATTCCGTTAGATAGTCCTTGAATGTGCTCATATGCAATATTTAGTCTTTTTTCAGCAGTTTCTTCATCAATTCATTACGATCAGATATGACAAATCCGTCGCTTTCTTCTATCGGACCCCCATCCTTATTGCTTTGATCTAGTTTCTGCTTTTTAAGTTGTAATTCTATCATTTTGAGCTTTTTGTCTATCTTGCCGCTTTTAGCATCAATGGCGTTTCTAAGGAAGTTTCCTGCAACTTCAAAGATTCTACCCGAGTATCTAGAGTCCACGTTCATGCCTAGATCCATTAGATTCTTGTAACTTTCTTCTGCTTCCACCGCCAGTTTATCTAGTTCGAGATCAGACAGTTCTCCTAGGCCTTTGACCTGTGGTAATGCCGCGGCCACTTTGTCGAATTCAGCATAACTTTTCTGCAGATTTTTTTGTGTCTGCGGATCTAGATTTTTAGTTGAAGGATTGCCATTGGCAGTTTCTCTGGTTTTCCTGTCTTTTTCTTTCTTGTCTACTTCTTTGAATGCTTCTTTGACATTTGGTAAATTAAGGATGTCTTCTAATTTTTTTGTCATTGTATTACTTACTTACGTTTACCGTTGTGAAATAATTGTTCTTCTGACAGGACTCTAAATCTTATTTTCCTTTGTTTAGCATAGGCATTGGCGGCTTCCCACTTGGCCATGTTTATCACTACCTGTTTTTTCTTTGCAGTGCTTTTACCTGCATCTCTCATATTAGTCTGGCTCATTGGTTTTACTTCTACCATCTCAGCATGTTTGCGACCTTGTTTGTCCTGATACACAATGAAAAAATCNGGAACNTAAACTGTGTACTTGCCTGTGAATGGGTGCCTGTATGGAATCTTTATTGATTCAGATGCCCATTGATACACGTTTGGATGTTCGTCACACAATCTCATGAACGAATGTTCCCAACTTGATCTATAAGTTGGCGTTTTCGTACCTACATATTTCTCTTGATTTTTTGGTGAGAATTTACCCCTAGCAAATCTCGGTATCATTAGTCTATGATGTTTCTAGACACTGTCTCTTTGGTAGCCAGNGTTTTCCTAACACCCAATCTACTTGACTTGTATCTATTAGCATTCAATATTATTGTTATTAGTTCAGACAGGAGTGCCGGAGTGGCATATGTTAGTTGATCTAGTATTTGTTGTGGTTTGATGTTGTCTATCTTTGCCTGTGATAGTATGGCGTAGGCCGTCGACTCAGCCGCCACCCTTGAAAAATTACGTTTTACAAAGAATGCAATGGTGCTGTCATATTCACCTACGTTGAATTCGAAATCGGTCTGATAGTTAGTGGTAGTCAGTTTGTCAATTGTTTTCTGCAACTGGTCCTTATCTTTTGGTGGTAGGTTTGTGTAAAATTCAGCCATTATATAGTTTCTTTCTCCACGACTATCTCAACGTCTTTGGATGCTCTTGGTATTTTTATGTATCCTTCAGTCACCAACTTCCTTATATCGGTGGTTGCCTTGCTGGTGTATACATTTTTTACAGTGTCTGATGATCCTTCATACTCTATGTTTGATTGTGCTATTGTAAGTCCTTTACGTGAGCCTATATCTCTAAAATAAATCGCGGCCGCTATTTCGTCCCTAACATTCTCATCATTGGTCACCAAGTTAAATGATTCTTCTTCACCTAGGAAATTTACTGTATCCACTGTTGGATTAGATATTACAGTATTGTTGGCTTGATTAGTGTTATCGGCTGTGCCTTTAGCAGATGCAATAGCGGCGGCTCCGACAATCGCCGCGGCACCCACAGAAAATTGTGCCACCGGATTTGTTATTGTTCCGGCCTGCTTACCAACTTCTAATACCCCTCTTTTTGCTATGCCTTTAAGTTCTTCTTTAACATCTTTCTTCTTGATCTTTTTAGCGTTGTTGTATGTGTTTGCCGCTCCTAATATGGCTCCAAGTATGTTTCCCGATCGGACGTTGCCTATCACGGATCCTATGCCATCAACAACACCGCCTGGTCCAAATATGCTGTTTGTACCACCTCCCAGCACAGTTAATGGGCTAGGGGAGTTGTCATAATTTATCGTTGCAAAACCCGGCACGGTATTTCTGTTGATTACGCCTGCCTTGTAGATCACTGATTCATATAAGATCTGCATTGTGTTGTTCAGTACACCAGCACCGTCGGCTTGGTCTAGGTCATCGTGTGCAAAGGAACCTATCACAGGATTGACCAATGTCATTGATGTAAATCTTTTTTTGTTAAGCACGAAGATCTCTATGCCTTTAAGATAAGGCTTTTTTCTTTTTTTAGGTGTGTCCATACCATACTTGTTGGTTGCTCGACCCTCAATTCCATCGTAGTAGTCGTCCTTCGTATCGGAGATCGCCAAGTCGGTATTCATACCGATTGAATCTGCTATATGATATTCGTAGTACTTTTTCCAGAATGCATTTACTGTGTCGGCATGATCATCATGAAATGTTATGTTCACAGGTTCGTATGCTATCCTGGTCGCCAGATACATCTTCTTGTTGTACTGTATCTTTTCTTCGTAACTGAGATCATATTTGGGAAGTTGACACTGTTTTACCAACATGTTGAGTTGAAGTTTTTCGTTTGGACTAAATCCATTGATCATCAAGTTCTCATCTGTGTTGAATACAACGTGAAACAGGAATTTCTGTTTCGGCATTAACTTGTAGTTGTCGTCTATGTATAATCTTGATGCGTGTTGATAGTCTTTCATTCCTGGAAGACCGTCTTGGAAACCTTGTAAGTAGTCGTTTATTCTTGGCATACTGTTATTTATAGTCACAAAAAAAGCGCCTATAAAGACGCTTTTAATGTTATAATTGCTAACTTAATNTTGTTTNTTATTGTCCNCCACCAGTACTTAAAGTACCAATAGTTCTTGCNACTGCCGTACCAANTCCAGTTCCTTGNGGTGTNTGTACTGCATTGTCATATNNNACTGANAAAGTGATAGTTGCTGGTTCTGATGTGTTGTACGCCAATGTGTTGTAGTTNACGTTTTCGANGTAAGCACCATATAATTCAAATGTTTCTAAAACATTTGGTGCACTTGCTCCGTTACCACCATCAAGCATTTCGATTCTAGTTGTAAATTTGTAATCTATACCAGATGCCGCACTTGACTGTTCGAAGAAATCAAACTGTTTCTGAATTTGNTCNCCAACCANTTTGCTTACTGAGTTGTTTACATCATCTCTCAGAGTGATTGTGATAGGATCCCAAGTGTGTTTNCCNGCNACATANACTNTTGAGTTGTAAACATCTANTGTTACTTNNTCAAAAGTNAAATTNGGTCTTGTTATGTCCATNANNTGTTTNGTNANTTCNGANCNNGGTGTTGATACTCCAAAATTTTCCAGGATNGCTCTAAAACGATACTGAAGTTTTGGCATCAACAAGCCTTGTGATGCGGCGCTTTGATCGTTTGCTAAAGGTACTGTGAATTTTGATAATGTTGATATTGCCATGTTTCTCTCTCCTATTTATTCAAAATTATTGACCTAATTTTGCAATTTCTCCTGTGTTTTTGATTCTCAANGGTATGTAAATGAATTCAACNGATTTCACTGGTTCAATTGCTATATCNACATACAATTCGTTTCTGTCAATCCTNGTNGGTGTGTTGTTTGTCTCATCACAAACTACTANGAAGTCAAATAATGCTCTCTGACCTGTTAACTCTAACAAGAATGANTCTATNGCACCTTTGATTTCNTTTCTNGTNANTTCATCNTTNGGTTCAAAGATAAATGGCTTCGCGATTGNNTNTANNTGTGATCTTAAGAACACTGTCAATCTTGANACGTTTATTCTATCTAATGCTGAACTTCCCGATGTCTTAGTCAAGTTACCAAAGTTTACAATTCCTGCACCTGCGAAGAATGTAATTGGATTTATTTTGACTTCATGCATTGAATCTCTCACTGACTCCGTAACAGATATAGTTTGGAACTCACCTGTTGAAGCATCTATGTGACCAACTGCTGTCGCGTTGTCAACGACACCTCTTCGCGTTCCTGATGGAGCAAACCATGGAAACGCAACGTTATCGTTGTTTGCCAATGTTCTCAACATCATGTGCGATGGTGGTACAACAATCGTTTTTCCTGTGTTGTCTGTTGTTTGTCCAGATGGATAAAACATACCTAGGAAATCACTTGAACTTACTAGTCCGTCTTCACCGTTGTCCAGTGCTCCGGCTGTGTTGTTCGCATAATTTTGAATTGCTGTTGATGTTCCTTCTAATCTAAGTGGAGTGTCACCNACTACAAATGAAGTGTTGTTTCTATCTGTGTTAAGGTTGATCATGTTAGCGATCAATTCTGGATAGCCAGGACATGCAATTACATTGTATCCTCTTTGGTCTTCTCTAATTGCNTGGTTTGTGTCTATCTCAGACTTTAACTGCTCAACTATTACTTTTCTCTGTGCTTTTCTACCNAAAGATCCAGATCCATCTGCGTTGTTGCTTGATTTAGTTACCCATCTGTCTGGGAAATACGTTGCAACAGACTCGTTGCTTTGTCTTATGTTACCTAAACCTGCTGAACCGCTTCCTGGATATTTTGTAGTTGTAATGTAGTTGTTTTTGTATTCTTTGACATTGTAACCAGATCTTCTTGTGTTCCAAAGCAATATACCCTGTGGGAATAAGTCTGGATTTGGAGCATCTGGATCTAAGAAGTTATCACTCAATAAATCTTTGATGCTACTAGAATCTCCTGCACCACCTGTCTGATAATGAATCTGCTTTTTCTGCCGATGTGTGTAATCTAGCATCAGCAAAAACAATACCGTCTTCTGTAGTTTGGTCTGTTTTNTCAACCAGTTCCCATGCCGCGCCTGAAGTTGTTACTGCCACTTGGTTTGATGTGTTAGTAGAACTTAAAGTTGCCGCTGTGTTGTACTTGTAAAGTTTTGGATAGTTTTCTAAGTCACTAGTGTCAATCCATAAGTCGTTAGTTACAAGTGCTGTTCCATCTGACTGTGTAGTTGGCGCAGTTGCACTGAACTGTGGACCATTTGGATCTGTGTTGCTGTATGCATTTAGATATCCAACGAAAGTTGTACCGTTGTGTGCTAAAATGTCTGCTTCATCAGTTGCTGTATGGTACCATAATGTGCCGTCTGCTGGCTCATTAGTTGGTGAACTTGTTGACGCTGTGTAACTCAATCTCTTCCAGTTAGATGCCAATATACCTGTGTTTGCAGTTGAGTCTATTGTTGCACCAGTTGGAATGTCATACAAGTTGTCTAGTAGAGTTGAACTGTTTGCTGTGAAACTTCCATAAGCATGAGCAGTTGTCTGACTGAATCCTGCGTCTGCTAGTGGCGTTCCTAGTGTGTCAAACATTCTAATCTCTCCACCTAGTAAGTGTTCGATTACAATCTCGCCTGTTGATAATTTTGATGCTTTAATGTTGATCAATTTAGTTGTTGTGTTAGCCGCCGCGTCTGGATCAACTTTAGCGTTAACAGCCGCAACGAAGTCGTCTGCACCTGTGCCACCTAAAGTTATAGTGACCGCAGTACTCATTGCTTCTTGGTTCTTTCTTGATTCACTTATAACAAATGTTTCTGTGCTTGTGAAAGTTGGTGATGTGCTGTTACTTGTGACTTTTGTTGTTCCGCCTTCGTATCTGAAGAACTGGAAGTCACCAACGTTAGGAGTTGCATCAGTGGCATCTGCCGCTGTCATTGACTCCTCAGTTATGTTGAACTGCACATATAGATCGCCTACTGATAAATTAGCACCACCGCCTGCTGGGTCTAGGTTAAAGATCGCCGAATTGTGTGTGCTGTAAAGTGGACTAGCAACTTGAGAGAAACTAGCACTTGATGAACTGTAAAGTTTAGCAACAAGATTCGCTCCAGAGTTTGCTGAAGTTGTCTTGAACCAAACTGATCCATTAGGTCTGTCCTCGCTTGTAGCCGCATCGTCCCATGTTGGTCTGTTTGTGTGTTTGTCTTGTAAAAATTTCACACCGTTGTATATGCCTGCTGTGATTCCAAGTTCCGCTAATAAACCATTTCCTTCTTCAAATCTTATTGTGTTTGTACCCGCGGCAGAGTCACCTAGTGCCTTACCATTGTGGAATATCTCCAAGTCACCTGTGATGGAGTTAACACTCGCTGACACGTTTGTTACGTTAGAACCAATCGCTGTCGCTACATCTGATAACGCTGTGCCACCTGATGTGATAGTGATTCCGTTAACTTTCATGTTTTTNGTTGTTACTGTTGTGCCAGATGCAACTGTGATGATTGGCAAAGATTCATGCCATGAAGTTGATCCAACTTGTACCCAAGTGTTACTTGCAGTTTTTTTGTAGATCTTGTTTGAAACGTGTGTTGTGTTAATTGCGTAGTCTCCAGTGACACCAACTGAAGTTTTTGGTATTCCTGTTGATACACCGCCAACTAGATCAGTCAATGCAGTTATAAGTGTTGGAGTAACTGCTGTGAATTTCTGATCAGTCTTGGACCACTCAAATAAACCATAACTGCTTGATGCAAGGTCAAACCAGTATGTTCCATCATCTGGTCTCGCAGTCGGTCTTGATGCACTTCCAACTAATTCTGCTGTGTTTACNTTNGCTCTTAGTACAAATGCTCTGTTGGCAATTCCTAANAAACTGTATGCCGCTTGTAGGCCGTATTCGTTNAGCTCATAACCNTTTAGGCTATTTCCTGATGCGTCTGTGTAGAATTTCGGATCTCCGAAAGTCTCTGTTAATTCTCTTTGTGACGAGATCAAATAAGCAGTGTTGGCGTTAGCAGTCTGTGTTCCTACAGCCGTTCCGTCTCCTGCTCCGTTTTGCTTGTCCTGTGATGATGCTACTATGAATAGTGGTGTTGTACCCGCATCNGATGGTACATAGAAACTTTCATTTATTACTGAAACTTCTACTCCTGGTGATGTCAAATTTGCCATTTTACGTGTTCTCCTTGCAAGTTGTACGTATACTAGAGTTATTTATTAGATCATACGGTTTTGTTGATATAATTTACCGTTTTCGTGGTGCCTATATAGGTAACGTAAATAAGCATATGCANTACAAAAACAGACCATTGTGTAAGCAGTGTAAGTCAAAGCCCAGGGCCTATGCCTATAGGAAAGGCGCTACTGTGTACTGGCGTAGCCTATGTGACTCATGTAATCGTAAAAGACACAACAAGAAAATAGGTGGTGTAACTGCATTACAGCGGTCAGGGTACAAAAAGAAACGTAAATGTGAGTTGTGTGGATTTAAGGCACAAAATCAGGCACAACTAGATGTGTATTTTATTGATGGAAATCTACGNAATACAGCGACTTCTAATTTAAAGACTGTTTGTGCCAACTGTCANAGATTGCAAGGCGTCAGACGNCTTGGTTGGCGTGTTGGTGATCTTGTTGCTGATAACTAAATCATCAACTTTTTTAAGTAATTCTTCCTTGGTTCCATCATTGTCTATTATGAAATCAAAGTCCCAGCCCATCCAATCCCATTCAGATTTGTGTGCGCCTTTTGCCTGCATCTCTTCTCTAGATGGCAAGTCTCCCCTTTTCACAAGTATTAAAATGCCCCCTGATTTTTTAATCATTTTNAGTTCATTCTGGAACCTGGTATCTGCTATCACTGTTGGTGTGCCGTTGTATCTCATCAAACAACTGTCGATCCATATGGCATCATGCATGTTCTGACGCATCACTTCTGTGCCAAAATGTTGTAGCACCCATCGTGGTGTAACAGGTTTGCCAAATTTTTGACTCCAGAATTTATCAGGCTGTTCTCTCCAGTATCTGCTTGATTCTGTTTTGCCTTCCAGCATTTCCCTGTCCCAATTGAACATGNAACTNACAGCGTCCTTTAAACTTTTAGCAAATGAATCTTTCCGATATCCGTGTTTTTCTTCCAGTCTGTCGGCCACAGTGCCTTTACCAGAACCTATCAATCCTACTACACCTATCAGCATAGCATTATTATACTATTTTTTTAGGCGTTTTTCAATGACTAATTTGGCTTCTTTTACCGCACCCAGTATCTTTTTACGTATGTCTATTTTTTTATTNTTNAANGCCGCAATNGACATATTTTCNAGNTCCTNAACAATATTTTCNAGTTCTTCTAGAGTGCAGTCTTCATATCTTTTGTATCGAGAATCTGTCATGACAAACTTATTTAAAAATATTTNATTAAGAATTAACCAATAACAAAACTGTGAGGNGTGCCNCCTTCAGCGTAGTTGCCAATATCTGCCTCAAGTCTTTCGATCTCNGCTTGACCTTGNTGTTTNAGTGCATCNCCGTTNAGACTTGTTCCNCCTTGTGGACTNGCAATGGTATTGAACTTGCCNCTTGCNTCNCCTAGCATAATCTTNGANACCGCAAGTGTGTAGTCTCTGATCCATGGTTTGGCATAGATATCTTTAAACAATGTGATGTCCGGTCTAAAATTGTCAGTGTGCATTAGCACTGTTTCATTGTCTGCTCTTGGTCTCTGTGTNATTGTNAGTTTTTTAGTTGCAACATCAAAATGAAACTGTATAAAACTTCCAAATAATTTTCCTATCAGTTCCTGATATGATGCGAAAGCATAGTAAGTTGCCAGTCCGCCTGTNGCACCTGCCCTTANGAGATATGTGTTGGTGTATGCCAAGTTGAATGGTTCAAAAAGCGTTCCACCCTCTCCACCTTCAGTTCTGGAACCAACAGTTCTTCTGTGTAAACTTCTCACATTAATTACTTCGTCTGGTAAGATATATGAATTTTGATCTTTCTTTAATTCTAAGAAAGCATATGATTCTTCCACTGCGTTTGATGATCTCTGTCTGAATTTGTTAATCGCTCTTTCCAGTGCCGTTTGATAGTGTTTAGGGTCTAATTCAACGTCGATCATGCCCTCACCGAGGTTGTTCTTAACGTAATCGAATATCTCTTGTTGACCTGTTTGTAGTTCTGACATACTCATATTTATTGCCTTTGCCTGTGCAATAAATATGTGTGATATGCCAAGATTATCCATTTTCAAGCCTGAAAAGGGCAATGACTACAAGTTCTTCGATCGTAACATCAAGGAGATGTTCACAGTGGGAGGAACGGACCTACATTTCCACAAATATCTTGGTCCATACGATCAAGGTGAAACAAACAAGGATGGAGCGGCCAGTCCAACACTACCACAATATTCAGGAGACAGCCTTAATGAAAGAACCATCCAGGACCTATTATTTTTAGAAAACAGAGACAGAAAATATTCCAGCGATATCTACGTTGTTCGAGGCATTTACAATGTTCAGGACGCTGATTTCAATTTGTCACAGTTTGGCATGTTTTTACAAAATGATACACTGTTTCTCACAGTGCATTTGAATGACATAGTTGAGCGTATTGGGAGAAAACCAATGAGTGGAGACGTCATTGAATTTCCGCACATGAAAGAAGATTATTCGTTAGATGAAAGTATTCCTATNGCGTTGAAAAGATACTATGTTGTGGAAGATGTNAACAGAGCCGCAGAAGGATTTTCACAGACATGGTGGCCACATCTGTTAAGATTAAAAATGAAAACACTAGTGGATTCACAGGAGTTCAGAGATATCTTGGGTGATGCAACCACAGAAAATTCTGTTGCTAGTTACATGTCAACTTTCAACAGGGAAAAAACAATCAATGATCAGATTGTGGCACAGGCAGAAGCAGATGCACCGAAGTCAGGATTCAATTACAAGCAGTTTTACGTTGCTCCTATAGATGAGAGAGGCAACATACGGACAGAAAATGTAAACACAGAAGAACAGAGAGCCAGCAGTGACAACACTGTNAANGCAACNATAGACACNCCNGCAAGTTCNCACTATGGTTTCTATCTCGANGGNGATGGTGTTGCACCCAACGGAAACCCNGCNGGATTNGGAATTACTTTCCCAACCAGTGGNGTTGACAAAGGNGATTATTTNCTNAGGACAGATTACCTGCCAAACAGGTTGTTCCGTTATGATGGTAACAGGTGGGTCAAAATTGAGGACAGTGTCAGAATCAGTATGACAAATAATGATACAAGGNTAAATTACAAGACAGGATTTGTTAACAATACAACAGAATCTACAATNAATGGACTAACAGTGAAACAGAGACAATCATTGACAGAAGCACTAAAACCAAAGGCTGATAATTAATGCTACATTTTTACGAAGGACAAATTAGNAAATTNCTTACNCAGTTTATNAGNATATTAAGCAACTTNTCTGTCGANACAGGCAGGGGCAAGGATGGAGGCATNAACCTCAGAGCAGTGCCNGTNGTCTACGGTGATCCAACAAGACAGGTGGCAAATATCATNAGAAATAACAGTGAAAACGCCCTTAATTANGCACCAAAAATTGCTTGTTACGTTAGNGAACTGAACTATGATAGGGAAAGAATGCAAAACCCATATCATGTAGAGAAGCAACATCTCAGAGAAAGAGACGTTGACTCNGATGGCAACTACACCAACCAACTTGGTGCAGGATANACTGTTGAGAAAGTGATGCCTTCGCCTTTTAGGTTAGAGGTTACAGCAGATATTTTTTCATCAAACACAGACCAAAAATTACAAATCATGGAGCAAATATTGTACTTGTTCAATCCAGATTTCGAAATACAAAAGACTGACAATTACATAGACTGGACAAGTTTAAGTTACGTAGAATTAACTGGCGTAACCTTTAGTTCAAGGACTATTCCGGTTGGAGCAGAATCTGAAATTGATGTTGCATCAATGACTTTCTCCATGCCAATATGGTTGTCACCACCGGTCAAAGTTAAAAAACTAGGGGTAGTGCAAAAAATTATAATGAGTATGTATGATGACGAAGGTGGTATAGCCAAAGGACTAATAAGTGGCCCATTAATTTCACAAAGTTTCATAACTCCAAACAATTTTGGACTTTTAGTAACAGGAAATCAATTGCGTCTACTAGGCACAACAGGTGTAAGTGTCAAATCTGGCGGAGACGGTTTCCACACAGGCGCCAATGAACCTAACAATTTCGATCCGTTTGAAACTTTTGGACCAGCACTCAATTGGAAAATATTAATAGATCAATACGGAAAAGTAATCAACGGAACNTCNCAGATACGTCTCACACAACCNAACGGAAATGAAATNATNGGNACAATAGCAACAACAACCTTAGATGACACAATATTGTTNTACACAATAGATGANGATACTATNCCGAGCAACACATTGACCGCTGTTAAGAAAATTATCAATCCTGCAACATTTGATCCAGGAACACCTGCTAATGGTGATAGNTACTTGGTAATCAATGANGTTGGTGACAGCACAGCCAGTTTCCAAAGTTCTACGTGGGGCACACTGGTGGCAAGTGTAGGAGATATCATAGAATACAACAGCACAACATCGAAATGGAATGTTGCTTTTGATGCCAGTAACCCTGACAGCACACAACACTACGTAACCAATCAGAACACAGGCATACAGTACAGATTCAATGGTACCGAATGGGTTAAATCTTACGAAGGGGTCTACACACAAGGTAATTGGAGCATAGTGCTTGATGGTGGTGAAGATGCAGGATACAATTCATCAATTGACGCCCAGACGCCATAATTGTTATAATAAGTTATGAAAGATAATATAGTCTGTTCCGGAGCATTGTTCTATGCAACAAGCACTAAACGTTTCCTGTTCCTACAGAGAACAGACAAGAAAACGCAAGGAATGTGGGGATTGGTTGGTGGCAGATCGAAATTTACCGAATCCGCTTTCGAAGGACTCAAACGAGAAATAGAGGAGGAAACTGGCAGTCTACCTAAATTTAAAAAAGTGATACCATTGGAGATGTTTACATCCAATGACCAAAAGTTTTTCTTTCACACATATCTCATTGCCATAGAATCAGAATTCATTCCAAAACTCAACGGCGAACACTCTGGTTACTGTTGGACTGCTTTCGAGTGCTGGCCTAAGAACTTACACATGGGCCTTAAAAATACGCTTAACAATAAAAGTATCAAAGGCAAGTTGCAAACCATATTAGACTTAATTGTTTGACTACGCTCCTATAACAAGATAATGACACCATCTTGGTGGCAACCACTGTAATATCCACGCCCTGTTTCTGTACAAAGGATACAAATGATCTAAATTAATTTTGTCTAAATCTTTAAATTGTACCCTAAAATACGGATAGTCACAGGAAGTGAATACAAGGTCATAGTCATCTTCCATCCCCTTGAACACTCTTAAATGCAGGTGACGAAACTTATGCTCGATGATTAATTCTTTCACGCACTTCTCCCTATTTCAACAAAGTGCGTTCCTTCGGTTGCCCTACTTCCGTCCCATTGGATGAACGTAAAAATATTTATAAATGATATAAAAAAAGGGCGACACAAAGCCGCCCTTTAATTCTACTAAAAAGTATGTATATTTACTAGTGGCTTACTCTTACTGCCGCTAATACTGAACCTTGTCCTTCTGTTGTTTTGCTAGTTAAAGCTCTACCAATTACGTTGAATGCTGTGCATTCTGCTTTTGTAGCCGCTCTAGCATAACCTGGCACCGATGCAGAAATCAATCTGTCACCTTTGTTTACTATGCCGATNACTTTAACGTCAACTCTACCTGTCATTGCGATGTAAGGGTGAGTGTCGTTGTTACCTGCGCCGTCGTTCATTTTGAATGCCGCTTGTTCCAGGCTAGAAACAACACCAAACACTTCGTCTGATGCTTCTTCGTTCACCTGTGTTATCTCTTCAGCACCACCTAATGCTACAACTGTTCCTGGTGCGTATACTGAGTCAGATGCAAATCTTTCAGCGACGTCAGAATACTGTGCCGCTGTTGCTGTTCCTTCTAGGTTGGCAACTAGTGTTGACACCGATACTGATATACCACCTGATTTATCAGCCGCTGTTGCAGTTGTTGTACCCATCGTGAACTTGTCTGCTGACTCATCCCAGATGATAGCCGCGTTGTTACCTGTTGAACCTCTCTCAATGATGATACCTGCATCATTTGATGATGCTGATATACCGGAGTTTAGTTCAATAAGGTTATCTGCTATTGTTGTGTTTACAGAGTTAACTGTTGAAGTTGTACCGTTTACTGTAAGGTTACCTGTTACTGTNAAAGCACCAGACACTGTACATGTACCTGTGTTGTTGATGTTAAGTGCACCTGAAGTTGCGATAGTTAANTCTGTACCATCACCTTCGATTTTCTCACCATCATCACCGAATGTAATACCAACATCGGCCGGTATGTTTACATCATTCGTTGCTGTAAGGTTGATATCTGCACCTGCATTNATTGTCAAATCTGTTCCGTTTGATTCGATCTTCTCGTTGGCGTCAGTGAAGTGTAGTCCAATGTTGGTTGGAATTACTACGTCTGAACCTGCTGAAAGGTTGATTGCTCCTGTGGCAGTGATTGTCGTTGCCGCTACAGCAAAGTCCGCCACTTCTGTGCCGTCTGCTGTGATCTCAATTTTACCTGTTCCTGAGTCAGTTACAGTGACGTTGGAGTTAAGTTGTGAAATAGCCGATTGTGAAATAGCCGCTATCGAATCGTCTACGTATTTCTTGTTGGCGAACTGACCGTCAGCACTTGGTGCCGCTGTTGCTCCGCCTGTGATTGTGTTTGCTGAGGCTGATATCGTAATATCACCTACTTCCAAACCGTTGTTTACTCTAAAGTTTCTTGTTGTCATGGTTCCATATCTCCCGCATGATTGTTATTANTATNNTATATTTACCAGNATTTGGTATTATTTCGCCAGGGCGTTTATTCTGTATGCACTNACAGTNGTTGATCCACCTGATGTTGATGATGCCAACAATCTACCTGTGTTTTCAACGTCATCCTTGTAATCTGCTGTAAAGTTAAGTTGGTTTGTACCCTTTGTACTCACAAATGGTCCACTTGCCACTGTGATGTCGCCGCCGCCCATTGCAAAGAAAACTTCGTTCACTGCATATTCACCTTCTGATGCATTTTTACTGACTAGGTAGTACACTGCTCCGTTGGCAGTTGTTTCAACTAGTTCATCTACTGCTGTTGCACTGGATGATATTGTAACAGGAGCGATTGCTTCTGCATTAGAGTATGTTCCATCATTGGACGTCATGGTGTCTTTCAACATTATTGCGTGTACTGTGACTCTCAAGTTTGGTTCATTACCCGCCGCTGATACCACAACGTTACTTCCAGATATGGCCGCTGTTAGTGTCAACATCGGTTGATTTCCTGTCTGTATACCACCAAACTGTGATATGAATGCGTTACTGCCGTCATGCACAACAAGTGCCTCTGTGTTTCCAACCTCTGTTTTACTGTTGTTGTTTACACTTATGAATAGTTTTGCACCTCTGAAATCAGCATGAGCAAAAGTCACTAGACTTTCTGCCGCTGAATCAACATCTGTGTTCTGTGAAATTATTACATTGTTACTTGTACCTGTTGATGTGTTGTCTCCCAATCCAAATTTGTAAAATGACAATGAGCCTCCCACTGCATTAGAACTTGCCGCTTTTACTCTAACCACGCTGTTGTCTACAGAAGTTGTAAATGCAGTCATTGTTGCTGATGCCTTTGATTGTGCACCTGCACTTGATATGAATGAAGCGGAATCATTGTGGCAAACCGAAACTTTTTGCACGTTAATCGCGTCTTCGTTGAAATCGTTTGACACAACATAGTATAACACACTGTCCTGGAATGTGGTATGNAAAGAATCAATTGTCCTTGCNGTGGATGTAATCATCTTGTCATTTATNACACTTGCCGCACTGTCATCACTNACAGGAGCCGCNCCAACTGTGCCAAAACTTANNGTTTTTGAACCGTCTGTGACAAGAGCTTGACCATCTGTACCATCACTTGTTGGCAATGTAAATCCTGAGAACGTCAATGCTCCTGTGATATCTACCGCTTCAGCAATGGTTATCTTGGTTGAATCTGACGAATCTAAAGTTGTGCCGTTGACTCTTAATGCACTTATCAAAACATCACCTGTTCCGCTTGGCTGAATGCTTAAATCTGCGTTTGAACCGTTTGATGATATGGTGTTAGTTGTCAACGAAGTTGCTGTGACTGATCCAGCAAAAGTTCCTGAGCCATCAACATCTAGTGTTGTACCGTTCAATAATTTCAATTCATCGCTGTTAAGCCTAGCCGATATTGTTGCCGAACCGGCCTTCATGGTATTGAACTCTATGGCACCATCTTCTGTTCCATCTGACGCATCTAAAACTTTTCCTGATATTCTTGCATAAGTCACTGCCTGGTCCGCGTCATTCTCTCCTTTGAAAGTCAATCTTCCAAGATAGTCTGCGTCTGCAGGACTAGAACTGTTTCTTTTCAGTTCGATCACAGGCGCGGCACTGTTTGAGTCTTCTGTTGTTGTGATTAGTAGTGATGCACCTGTTGTGGTAGTTGTAATGTTTACTGCGCCACTGAATGACGTTGTTTGGTCTGCGTTGAAAGTGGCCGCTGTTGAGCCACCTGTTGCCATTGTGATTACATCTGAACCACTGAAAGTTATTGATGTGTTTGAATCAGCGTCACCACTTATTGAGTCTAGTGATAAACTTCCAACGTTGGATATGTTTTGGTCAGCAAAGTCCACTGTGCCTGTGACATTCAAGTTACCATCAATTATTACGTTTTCGTTTATGTTGATTCCTGTTGAGTCTGATGAATCTAGTGTTGTTCCGTTGACCCTGATTCCGCTGATCACTACATCACCAGTTCCACTTGGTTGTATTGAAAGATCCGCGTTACTAGAGTTGCTAATTGTTGATCCAGTGAATGAGAAGTCACCTAATGAAACATCAGCAAATGATAATGTGCCTGATCCATTTGTTTTAAGAAACTGATTTGCTGATCCATCTGATGTTGGAAAGGCTAAACCTGAAGCAGTCAATTGCCCTGTGACATCTAATGCTTCTGCTATTGTAATTTTTGTTGAATCTGCGGCACTTAAAGTTGTTCCGTTCAATGTTATTGCGTCTAATACAATGTTTCCTGTGCCTGATGTTGAAAATGTTAAATCTGCGTTTGAGGGTGCAACCAAGTTTGTGATTGATATGTCGCCTTCTGCACCAAATTCTAAGCCGGTTCCAGCCGCGTTTACCTTAAGGACCTGTCCTGCTGAACCTATGGATGTTAGGCCTGTTCCACCGAACGCTGTGCCTACTGTGTCGCCCGATTGGAANTCTGCCAACCCTGTGGCCACATTAGATGCGTTAAAGACTACTCGTACCGGTGTTTTATCTGCCATATCCTAGTTCTGTGCCCGGCCTTCTTGGACTCACCGGATGCATTTCCTTTTGTTTATGTTTACCTAGGTATTTATGGAATATTTGTGTTTAAAACTGGAACAGCGTGGCACCCGCGGCGTTTGCCGCCAAAGAAGTACCTGAGGAAAGCGTGAAAGTCTGGTTTGCTTCTGTGTACACAGGAACATCTTCAACTGTTCCATTAAATTCTAGTTCTAGATTGGCTGTTTTTGCAAGTAGTTGTGCATCGGTGAAGTTTGAACTGCCATCACTTACAAATACTTTTACAATTTGCACAGGCCTAGCGTTTGTTTTACTAGTTTTGCCACCAAGTACAATAGATTGGTCAACAACTTTTGATCCTTGTGGTAATGTGGCACCAGTAGCCGCAATAGTCAATTCACCGCTCCCGTCGGATTTTATTGTTGCACCACCTAGGTCAATTGTTTCTGCGGCCAAGTATGCGGTTTGCCATCTACGTGTAACCGATCCCAACTGAAATACACCATCCTGACTTGGTATTAGGTTACCTTGTATCTCTATNCCTGGAGTTGAGTCCTCTGTGGATATTGTAGTTCCTGCTATCCTTATTCCTTCTATCACAACATTTCCGTTGCTTGATGTCAGTGTAAGGTCAGCGTTACTTGGTGCTCCAATTGTTGACCCTGTAAAAGTTAGATCACCAACGCTTACGTTGGCTATTTCGTTGTCTACGTATGCTTTGACACTCTGTTGACTTGGTATTCTAGTTGCACTGTTGGATGACATATTATCTTCGTCAATCAACGCCGCCGTTATCCTAGCATCTGCCCTTGCATTTGTAAAATATAAATTAGTTGATCCTTCTGTAATCTCATCTGAATTATCTTTAGTTGCAATCTGCGTTGCTATGTAGGCTTTTATTGATTGTTGTGTTGCTAACAGAGTTGCACTGTCAGATGAAAAGTCATCTTCATCAGCAATACCTGTTACACTAGCACCTGTTTGTAGAGTCAAACTGCCGTCAACTACAAGTCCATCGTTAATATTGATAATTGTTGAATCATCTGAACTAATACTTGTGCCTTTTATTTTTATGCCTGATGCAACCACTGAACCAGTGCCTCCTGGTGACAGTGTTATGTCAGCGTTTGATGGTGAGCTCATTGTTGAGCCTACGAAACTAAAATCACCTACTGATACAGATCCAAATGATAATACCCCTGCTCCATTTGTTTGTAAAACTTGGCTTGCACTACCATCAGATGATGGAAGTGTATAAGCGCCTGATATGTTTACTTTACCCGAGCCGGATGTTGTAAGTGTTAGGTCACCGTTNGATGGTGCAGAAATAGTTGATCCAGTTATTCCTAGGTCGCCTAAAGTTTTAAGCGTATCTGCATATTCAAGACTGTTCCATGCCGCTGACCCTGTACCAATTTTGAATCTGTTAGTGTCCGATTCCCAGCCAAACTCTCCTGCCGCNAGTGTTGGATTATTGGATGTCCAATCTGCCGCNGTATCTCTTCTTAACTGAATCTTNGTTGGCATTAGGCCGCTGTGCCTCCGTCAATTGATGGTGTTGATGTGTAAGTACTTTCAGCAGTGCCTCCATCTATATTGATTGCAGTTGGATCGACAAAAGTAAGTACTCCGGAACCGTTGGTTGCTAGAATCTGATTTGCAGACCCATCTGAGTTAGGAAAAGTTAAACCTGTTAAGACTATGTTGCCTGTGCCAGCGACTGCCAAAGTTAGATCTGCGTTTGTTGGTGCTGATAATGTTGAACCAGTNGCAGACAAATCACCTAGGCTAGTNGNTGATCCACCACCTCCACCACCTGTGCTTATNGCNATACCACCTGCAGTAGTGCCATTGCCAAGACGTAAACTACCTGTGTCCACGTCAACTGCTAGATATCCGTCTTCAAGTATGTGTGTTGAAAGGTTATAATCTTTGTAAGATCCTACTAGTTTCCTAAATGCCATGTACGCTCCTTAGTTTTGGCCAGATAATGTTTTTAGTCTTTGTATGAATTCACTTTCTGTCTTTGGTTGTTTCTTCTTCATTTCAGCAGGCACACCTGGTTGGTCTCCATCCGTTGTCTCTGGCGCTTGTACNAACGGTGGATCCTGTCTTGCAGTTTCGTCTGGTGCCCTTTCGTCGGCGTCCTGTTGTATGTTTGAGAACTGNCCAAGATCCTTACCTGCCTCTTGTTTTTTCAATTCTAATTCTTGTTGTAGTGGATACACTGTTGGCACAGTGTTTGGATCATCTGATGCCACCTTGCCTGGGTTGTCGCTGTTAGGTTCTCCTGTGTCATCTGCTTTGCTGTCAGTGTNTGATACTGACACGCCTTTGGCACCCATCAGTTGNTTNANNAGTGCNTCNTCNTCCTTGTCTGGGATGGCCTTGATGTTGATGTCTATCTCTTTATATTTCATTAATTATCCCTATGCATTTACAACTGCATTTTGACGTGCTAATACCACCCAACCGGTTGATTGATACAGTAATGTAATTGTGTCCTCAACATCGTCAAATGTGATGCTTGTTCCGTTAACAAAACTGGCCGGAGTTACTGTTCCAGCGCCACCGTCTGTCACCATTGAAATTATTTTGATCTGTCCTTCTGTACCATTTGCTAACGAAAAGTTTTGGGTTCCGGTTGTTATTAACAGTGTGACTGTGTCTGTCAAATTCACAACCTCTGTGCTACCCGATCCAGTCAGTCTTTGCACACCAAAAACATTTCCTCGAGAGAACAAAGTGCCTGTTACATCTACTGCTTCTGCTACCGTGATCTTTGTTGAATCATCTGAACTTAATGTTGTGCCATTTAATTTCAAAGCACCTAGTGTAACATTACCTGTGCCACTTGGTTGTATGCTTATGCCTGCGTTTGATCCATTTGCTGAGATCACATTTGTTGTCAAACTGTTTGCTGTGATGTCTATTGCAGAGAGATCACCTTTTATGGTAGTATCACCGCTTTCGTCCACTTTGAAAATAAAAGTGGTTTCAGTTGGTGAACTGTCCGGGTTGGTGTTGTTGAAAATCCTGAATGCCTGTCCGGAATCACCACCATTGGAGTCCAGGAACATGTTGATACTTTTTACACTGCTTAGGACAGTGTTGTTGTCTTGTCCAAACTGTGTCACAGTGAAGTCCATGAAACTTACTGTGCCTGAATTAGCAAAAGAGATCCTATTGCCGTTAGTAATTAGATCTCCGGATCCATCTAGAGATACGGTCGATCCAAAGGATGCGGCTCCTGTAACATCAACAGCCTCGGCCAAAGTAATTTTTGTTGAGTCACTTGAGTCAAGTGTTGTGCCGTTGACTCTCAATGCACTTAATAAAACATCACCTGTGCCACTTGCTTGGATGCTGATGTCAGCGTTTGATCCATTGGAACTTATCACGTTTGTTGTCAAACTGTTTGCATTGATATCTGTGGTGACTAGATTTCCTGTACCACTTGGTTGTATGTTGATGTCAGCATTGGAACCATTTGACTTTATCTCATTGGTTGTTAGGCTGTTTGCAGTCATATCTGTGGCTGTGATGTTACCACTGAAAATGGCATTGCCGTTCTCACTCATGTCTAGTTGCAGTGCTGTGATTGTTGAAGAGCCATCNAGTCCCTTCAATAGTATGTCATTGTTAGTGCCCATTGATTTGATCACCAAATCAGAGGTCACCCTGCTGATTCTACCAAATTCTGTGCCACCGTCTTGTAATTTTATATCGGCATTGTCCGCGTCGAGTATGACGTCACCTGCCGCGTCAATTGTTAGATTGTTAGATGTTCTAATTGTTTTTGACATTTGCAGTATTTATGTTGTGAAAGGGGGAGCGTGTAACTCCCCCTAATAAGCACGTGTTTAAGATTAGATCGTGTCGATTGAACCAACGTCAGTTACTTTACCTTCGTCAGCACCTTCTGAACTCAATGAGTATTTCGTTCTACCCGATACACCGCCTGCAGTCAAGTAAGAAACTGTGTTGTTACAGATCTTAGTTGCGTAAGCCACTGTAGAGTCATCTAATATGATCTGGATGCAGAATTGGCCATTTGTTAATGATCCTGGCGCTACTCCTGTTAGTGTCAAAACTTGTATAAGTCTTGTTGAACCATCAGCAGATAAAAAGTTCACTTTGAACTGTTTAGTTGATCTCTGTGAGACGATGAAGTTGCCTGATGCAGTTGATACCGATTCAGAACCTGTACCGTCTGGTTGTGTAGTACCTGTAGCGAACGCTCCTGTGACTTCGAAGTCACCTGCTGAGCTACCGAATCTACTTTTCTTTACTGGTCTTCCCATTTGTTTTCTCCTTTAAAGGAGTCCAATCCTAGTTCTCCTAGGTACGCGGTTGGTATCTCCGCATAAGTCTTTGGCTTTGTGCCAAAGCACGTTTGAACTGATAGTATTTACCAAATTTTAGCAGTGATTAAATGTGCATAGAAAGAGTGGTGCAAACAAAATGGCTCACACCACTCTTGAGGTTATCGTATTTCTAGATTTTTATATTATTTTCTGTTGTAGATATGATATAAAATCCAAACTGCTACTAGTCCGATCAGACCTTGATCTGAGAAACCTTGCAGTACGCCCTGGACGTTTCCGATTACCGAAACGTTTGGCCAGAACGGAATACCTTGACCTTTGAAAAGGACTTCTAAAACGATTCCCAATGCGATTAAACTTACACCGACATCAGCGATTCCTTTCGCCCATCCTTTTATTTTCATCATGATATCCATGTTGGACCTCCCTTGATGTTTAAAGTTTCTAATGAAACTCGGAATTATTTAGGTGCCTAGTTTGAAAGTAAAGTTACCTTATTTGGTCTGTGGATGGTATGAGTGTGAAAAAAAATTATTAAGTGTATGCTTAACTATCCATCGGTCATAAAAAAAGGGCGACCGAAGCCGCCCTTTTCGAAAATAAAAATAAACCTGTGGCTTACTTGAATTTTAAGTTTGTTCCGCTGTTCATACCTACTAATCCAACGTAGTCAGCCGCGTTACCAAGTGAAGATGCAGTGTTTGTTAACTCTACATATCCGTATCTTGTTAAGAAGCCTACTACCGGTTCGAAAGTAGATGGATCTAGAACAACACCAGATGACATTAAAGGAATGTATGGACAATAGAACGCTGGTGCGTCTGCCTCACTTGCTCCTTTGTAACCAACTAGTACGTCTGTACCGTCTGAAGCGTATGCATCAACGTAGATTCTCATAGCACCGTTTAAAGTTCCAACGAATTTAGTATTTGTTGGTGCTTCAAATGTACCTTCAGTTGATCTTGCGAACGCTGAAGTTGATGCTGATTGAAGAACTGTTAAAGCAGTTGGAGATACTACCGCGTAGTTTCCAGCGCCTCTTCTTGTTCTTGTTGCGATTTGGTTAGCAACTCTGTTGATTAACACAGCCAATGCCGCGTGTTCATCACCAACGAATGTTGCAGTACCTGACACAGCCGCTTGGTCAAATGTTTCTGACGCTGAACCAGCCAATGTTCTTAATGATNNNATGATCTCTTGGTCGATCTCAGCAGTAATCTCTTGAGCTAATGCCGCCATGATTTCTGCTTCTACATCGATACCTTGCTGTGCTTGAGCATCTTGAGCCGCTTCAAAAGTCCATCTAGCACTTAATTTTCTAGATTTCGCTTCTACCGGTTGTTTCAAGATCTGGATTGATAATCTCTTACCAGGTGTACCTTCTAAAGAGGCTGTTGAAGCACCTTTAGGTGTAGTATTGTTCTGGTTACCAGAATATGCTTTCGCAATTTTGAATGGAGATAATGCTTCTTCACCTGCAGTCGTGTTTGACGCAACTGTGTCTGCATATCTTATTCTTAATGTGTGGATTTGTCCTACAGGACCAGTCATCGGCTGTACACCAACGATTTCGTTAGCGATAACAGTCGGCATAACCCGTCTAATTACTGGTAGGATAACCCTGTTTAACGTAGCAACGTTACCTGCAGATGTGGCACCAGCAGTTGACTGCTCAGCCAAGTATCTCTTCGTGTTTTCTAAC
>FUFK010042506.1_pt1 | contig 49776 bp, 35 predicted proteins | sample 1021851 | NCBI WGS metagenome assembly FUFK01 (sample SAMEA51879418, study PRJEB19060) | metagenome | reverse complement strand
TTTCAAATCATGTGGAAAAAGATGTCTGGTATGAATCCTCAATAAAGAAATGGCTCGATGTNAGAGATATTTCAATAAAAAAACATCTTCGGACNGAACGAGGAATAATTCCAATGCATAAAACTAAGCAAAGATTTTCCAAGGTAATTAATATTGGCGTTAGAGGAGGAGCTGTGAGGCTTTCTTCGGGATATTCATTTTCAATAATTGAGCGCCAAATTACTGCACTTTGTGAAGAGCTGGAATTAAGCGATTACAATATGCCAAAAAAACAACTCTCTTATCCTTTGATGTTTTTGGACAGGGTTTTTAATTCAGTCATCTCTGAGTTCCCAAATAAAGCCTCAGAGATTTTCATAAAACACGCNTCATCTATGCAAGGTGATGAGTACGCCAAATTTATGAGAGGATCACAGAATTTAATATTATGGCTCAAAGTAATGCTAGCATTGCCAAAATTTATATTTTTAAAATCATTAGCACGAGTAGTATTAAGAAATGACCACAGTTGACATTTTTTCATTAGCCTTGATTGTATTCCTTGGCATCCCACATGGAAGCCTCGATGGAGTAATCGCGCGCCGACTTGGTTGGTCAAAGAACCTAATTGAACAGATATCTTTCAATGTCATATATTTAAGTATTGCAATCTTGGTAGTGATAGTTTGGTTCTATATGCCATTAATCAGCTTATCGATATTCTTGGTCATTTCTGGAATACACTTTGGGATGAGTGATATATCAAAAATACAAAATACTGATTCCTCGTATTACTTTTCACTAATAAGCCATGCAGGTTTAATTCCTCTTGCTTTACCAGTTATACAAAAAGATTATGTCATTGAGGTCTTTACAATTTTGTCAAACAATACAGCAAGTAAAATTATATTTTCTACATTAGAAACAATTTTTCCGTTGTATTTGTTAATAGTAAGTGCTTACTTTTTTTATTCAATATATAACAAAAAGTGGTTATTTAATTCAGTATCTTTGATTATTCTCATCTTTTTAGCGTTCCTTATTCCTCCTCTTCTCACTTTCGCTTTGTATTTCTGTTTTTGGCATAGTCGCGGCCATATGCTCAGAATATGGCAAAGAGTAAAGATAAATGAACGACGTTCATATATCTTAGAAACAGTGGGCTACACAATTTTNACCTGGNTCATCCTTGCGAGTGGGCTCTGGCTACTTGATGGATCTTTAAACGAATCAATTATAAAAATGGTTTTTATTGGATTAGCTGCACTCACGGTCCCTCATATGATCTTGGTGGATTTTTGGGCGAATCGGAGAAAAGTCTTATGACGTCAATCGAAGATCGAAAAGATGATCATATCCAATTAGCACTAGATGAAAATAATCAAACTTCGGGTACCAGTGCTTTTGACGCGTTAATCCTCGAACATGACTGTGTCCCGGAGGTATCACTTGAAGATATTGACTTAACAACAAAATTTATTAATCACACTGTTGCCGCTCCTTTAATNATTGGCGCAATGACTGGAGGAAGCAATGAAGGTGATCTGATCAATAAGAACTTGGCAATAGCCGCTCAGACACTCAATCTTCCTCTTGCAGTAGGCTCGCAAAGAGCTGCGATAGAGTCTGNCAGAACACAAAAGATTAGAGAGTATGCGCCAGATGCATTTATTCTTGGCAATCTTGGTGCTACTCAAGTAAGAGACTATGGCGTGAAATTTGTTCAAAAAGCATGCGANAGCATAAGTGCAGATGCAATGGTAATTCACTTTAATCCCTTGCAAGAGCTTATACAGCCTGAGGGCGATAAAAATTGGTCAGGCATTCTAGATGTTGTTAAAAAGTGTGCTGATTCTCTCAGTATTCCAATAATTGCTAAAGAAGTAGGCTCCGGCATAAGCGTCTTCTCTGCAAAGAAATTGTTGTCTGCAGGTATTGATTGGATAGAAATAGCAGGCAAAGGAGGGACCAGTTGGGCTCGAATCGAATTAAACAGAAATCCAGATGAGCAAATAATGAAGACCGCCTATCCTTTTCTAGATTGGGGCATGAATACAGTATCATCAGCACGGCGTTTGCGACGAAATTTTAACCACTTAAACATTATAGGTTCAGGAGGTGTCAGAAATGGATTAGATATCGCCAAATGTATTGCTCTGGGCTGCAATCTCACAGCTATTGCTCAACCTTTTTTAGCGCCAGCTCGTAAATCACCCGAAGAAGTCATCAGTAAATTATCGATATGCATAGACCAACTACGATGGGCTTTGTTCCTCACCGGGTGTAAGAATATAGAAGATCTCAAAAAAGTAAAAATCTATGAAGAGTAAATTTGACAAAGTTAAATATAAAAATTTCTTTAACACAAAGCAGACGTCATGAGTAATATCATATCAACGAAATCAAATGGCATTGGATTAATTACTCTTCAGAGACCTGAAGCGATTAATGCGTTATCACTGGATATGGTTTTAAATCTCACAACAACTCTTATGGAATGGCGTGCCGATCCTGATGTCAAAGCTGTTGCTATACGGGGATCTTCAAAAGAAGGTGAGTTTGGTAATTTTTGTGCTGGAGGCGATATTCGATTTTTCTACAATGCAGCGATTTCCGGGGATCGAGATCTCGATACGTTTTTCACCGAAGAGTACAAACTTAATCATTTAATATTCAATTATCCGAAACCCTACATCGCCTTTATGGATGGAATTGTAATGGGTGGGGGTATGGGTATCTCTCAAGGCGCATCATTGAGAGTTGTTACAGAAAGATCAAAAGTTGCGATGCCCGAGACAAATATTGGGCTTTTCCCAGACGTNGGTGGCGGATATTTCCTGCCGAAATGTCCAGGCTTTATTGGCGAGTATCTGGGACTAACAGGAAAAGTTCTCACTGGACAACAGGCATTGGCAGCAAATCTAGCTGACTTTGCAATTAATAGTGATGGTCTTGCAAACTTATGGGCGATCCTTGAATCCAATACAGAGACTGCTCAAGATAAACTTGAAAAGTGTGTTCAAACAATAAGATTAGGGTCGTTAAAAAAAGATGAANGTTGGATAGATACTGAAATACACTCCACTTTCGAGAATGAGGAGCTCTCCACTATAATGAGAGTACTTGAAAAATCAGAATCTGATTGGGCAAAAAAAACTCATTCAATGCTATCAAAGAGGTCACCCTTAATGATGAGCGTTTCGCTGAAGCAAATAAAACTGGGGCGACACATGTCATTAAGTGAGGAGCTAAAATTAGAGCGAACACTCGTTCAACATTGTTTTTACACCAAGCATTTAGATCGGTATAGAGAGAAAACAGAGACAGTGGAAGGTATTAGAGCTCTTGTTATCGATAAAGATAATTCACCAAACTGGCACCCAACCAAAATCTCTGAAATTACAAGTGACATGATAGATCCATTCTTTGTAAGCCCTTGGAGTGAATCTGAACATCCTCTATCGGAATTAAGTAGTTGAGCATAAACGAAACGAAGTCGGAAGAATTCCACAAAACTGCGCTTATTATCGGATCTGGTGTTGGAGGCCTGTCTCTAGGTATTCGCCTGCAAAGCCTTGGCTTCAAAACTACCATACTTGAAAAATTAGATGGGCCGGGTGGCCGAGCATATACGAAGAAAATCAAAGGTTTTGTTTTTGATATGGGCCCTACCGTAATCACGGTTCCATTTTTTATCGAGGAGCTTTTCTCTCTAGAAATAGGGAAAGATAACTTAAATTTACCTGACTTTTCATCAGAAAGTTTGAAATCAAAAAACATTAAGAATACGTCAACAAAAAAATATGTNGAGATTATTCCTATTAAACCGTTTTATCGCATATATTTTCATGACAAAACATATTTTGATTATGACGGAGACCCTGAAAATACCCGAAGACAAATTAAAGATATCGAGGCAAGCGATTTAGAGGGTTATGAAAAGTTTCATCGTGATGCAGAAGCAATCTTTAAAAGAGGTTTTCTAGAACTTGGATATACTTTTTTTAACAGTGCATCTGAAATGTTTAAGGTACTGCCAGATCTTTTGAAACTAGATGCGGTGAGGAGTTTATTTTCCTTTACAAGCAAATATTTTAANAGTGAAAAACTACGTCAAGTTTTTAGTTTTGAAACTCTGCTTATTGGAGGTAATCCTTTGTCCGTACCCGCAATTTATTCAATGATACATTTCGTTGAAAAAACATGGGGAGTGCATTATGTGATGGGTGGAACGGGCGCTCTTATCGACGGTATGTTGAAAAAGTATCATGAATTGGGTGGAGAAATACAATATAACGCAGAGGTAGAAAAAATATCTTTGAGCGATAAAAAAACATTTTTTTCTAAACCATCTGTTTCTGGAGTAAAACTGAAAAACGGTAAAAAAATAAAATCAAATATTGTTATCAGTAATGGTGATTATGCCAACACATACATGAAACTAATAAACAATAAAGATCGACGTTGGAATAAAGATTGGAAGATCAAGAGAATGTCTTACTCAATGTCTTTGGTTGTTATATATTTTGGTTTTAAGAGTGATAAAAGTTTAGATCTTCGACATCATAATATTATTTTAGGCCCTAGGTATGAAGAATTATTAAGTGACATATTCAAAAGAAAAATTTTAGCTAAAGATTTCAGTCAATATCTTCATATACCAACCATCACAGATAAATCACTCGCACCCAAAGGGCATCACGCCGCTTACACACTAATTCCTGTTCCAAATAATGCGAGCAAAATTGACTGGTCAGTCCAAGGTAAAATACTCACAGACAAAGTTCTGTCCTTTTTGGATAATGAGGGTTATATCCCGGGTCTACAAAAGAATCTCGTTCATAGTGAATTCATTACACCAGACTACTTCGAAAACACACTTAATAGTCATTTGGGCAACAGTTTTGGTGTTGAGCCAAAGCTAATTCACTCTGCATTTTTCAGACCTCATAATCGGTCCGAAGATATAAAAGGGTTATATCTTGTTGGTGCGAGCTCACAGCCAGGTGCTGGCACTCCCAGCGTCATGATGTCAGCAAAGATGACTGCGAGGGCATTAGCTTCCGATTTTGAGAACTCCATAGCAGCATGGAAAGGAAAANAGTAAATGTCTATCAGCTTACTCGAGGAGTCAATCACATGTCCATATTGTTGGGAGATAGTAGAAATATTAGTTGATCCTTCAGCGTCTCAAACTTATACCGAAGATTGTTACGTATGTTGCCGACCTATATTAATCGATGCAACTATTTCTGAAGGAAAAGCAGTTATTCAAGTAACTCAAGAAGATCTCGGATTTTGACTACCTTTAGGGACAACCAAAGAAAATCAAAATCAAAGATGCATTTCAATTTGTCGCTTCAAATCTCTATCTTCTTTTTATTTTTGCTCTCAGGTGGAGGAAGTTTTGGCCTTACTGATACCAAAGTATCAATTAATCAAATGCTGAGCCATGGCACATATATGCTTCACAATGGCTCGATTATCCCAATGGATAATGAAAATAAAGTCACTTACACAGAAGCGATTATAGTAAAAGATAAAAGAATTACATTCGTGGGAGATGCATCCGAAGCGAAGCGCCGTGAACCTACTGCAAAACAAATAGACCTAAATGGTAAAACACTATTGCCAGGATTTATTGAGCCACATATTCATCCTTCACTCGCTGCTATCATTTTACCGAGCAAAATTATTGCTCCTTTCGATTGGATGCTTCCGAATGGATTTAATGCTGGTGCACAAACCCAAAAAGACTATATAAATCGCCTCACCGAGGCACTCGCGAAACATGAAACTCATGAGAAAGTCTTTTTTACATGGGGATACCATCAGCTCTGGCATGGAAAGCTCTCAAAACATGTGTTGAACAAAATCGCATCTAACATACCCTTGATTGTTATCCACAGATCTTTTCATGAGGCTTATCTAAATGATACGGCAATAGAAATACTCAATTTAAAAAAATCTGATTTTATCGATCATCCACAAATTAGCTGGGATAAAGGACACTTCTATGAAGNCGGTTTTGCATCAATTATGCCGATGTTATCAACTTACATTTTAGAGCCGAAAAGCTACGCGAGAGGCTTAAGTCTAATGTCACAGATGNTNCGACAAAATGGCATTACANCNATTGCNGAGCCAGGATTTGCGAANATACATTTTGAGAGTGANTTAAANTTATTAANNNANGAAATGCAAAAAAAACCACCCTATGNAGTCTATCTAATNCCAAATGCGGCAAAACTTGAGATAGAGCANAAATCTCGACAGNGTGCTTTGAGTTTTATACAGGGNATAACAAAATTTAATACAGAAAACATTAAATTTTTGGATAATCATATAAAGTTGTTTGCTGATGGCGCCATCTATTCNCAAGCTATGCAAGTTTCAGAGGGATATAATAATGATTCGCAAGGAAAGTGGATGACACCTCCAGAGTACTTAAAAAGAATATTTCGATTCTATTGGGATAGGAATTTCAAAATACATATTCATGCAAATGGAGATAAAGGTATTCAAGANGTGCTAAATATGGTGGATGATTCGAATCAACTCTATCCAAGGGCAGAGCATGAAACGACTCTTCATCATATGGGTTATTTTACGGATAGTATTGCAGAGAGAATACGAAAGNTNGGAGTAGAGGCGTCAATTAATCCCTTTTATCTATGGGCGCTCTCTGAGAAATATACTGAGACTGGACTAGGTGCTGCACGTGCACAAAATTTAGTTCCCGCCGCCTCGCTTGCNCGTCGAAACATAAATACCTCCTTTCATTCAGATTTTGCAATGGCACCACTATCTCCTCTAACACTGTCCTCCACTGCAATAACTAGAAAGGCTTACAACTCGACAAAAGCCTCACAACACCAAAGAATGAGTAGGTATGATGCCCTCAAAGCAATAACTATTTCAGCTGCCCGAACATTGAATTTACACGAAGAAATGGGATCTATTGAAATTGGTAAAGTCGCGAATTTTGTAATCCTTGATCAAAATCCTATGACTGTGGATCCAAAAGATCTTCCTAAACTTCGCATTCATGGCACAATGTTCGAAGGTATTTATTACTCTAATAGGTAAGTCCAAATCCGAATTCGTATGATGGTTCATTAGTATCGTCAGGCAAATCTTCTTTCTGCATTCTTACCTCGTCCATAGAACTTGGAATCTCAAAAGGTAATTTCGCCACTGGAACAGAATCTCCAAACAAAACTCTGAAAATTGCTTCATCTGAGACACCAAATGAACCGATCAGCACATCTGAAAATTTATCTATTTGGGATAAAATTGCTGGTCTATTCAAATTAACAATTATAATTAAAGCAGCTCGCTCACTATAATTTGACACTTTTGATATAACTTCTGGACTAAAATTTAGGTCTGAACTTGGTAATACTGTCGATAATAGTTTATCAATTATTTTATTTGAACCAGGATCCTGAGTTCCATTAGCAACGACAGGGAGATTTAAAATTATAAAATCAGCATTATCTGGNTTTGTAACAACTTCTCCATAATTAATTCCTATCTCGTTACTCAAACCATCCAGAAAAATTTTTGATCTCCTTCCAATTGGCAAAACTGATTTTCCTTTGTCGCCATTTTTCAACAAAACAAGAGATTTTTGCTGTGCTTTCAATCCGATTACCCTATGTTTCTCNTTACTGACAATGGAATTGATCTGTGATTCATCAACAAAGGGTTGCTCAAATAACCCCAGATCAAATTTATTTTGCAAAAGTCTCCTAACAGAAATATCTATTCTTTCCTCTGAAATCTCACCTTCATTAACGAGATCTATAATTTTCTTAACATCACTTTCCCCACCAAACTGGTCAACACCAGCAAGTAAACTTTTTTTAAACCTATCCTCTTCAGATAAGTGTTCAACGCCCCATGGTCTTCCTGAAATAATTCCCCAGTCTGAGCAAACCACACCATCAAAATTAAGTTGATCACGCAAAATATCGGTTATTATTTGTCGATTAAATCCCATAGCCACGTCCTCAGACGTCTGACCTTTGGGTATTCCATAATATGGCATGATTGCGCGCAGCCCCTCATTTATCACTTTTTTAAATGGGAATAGATGATATTCAAAATTCCCTCCTGGATAGACTTGATTTTTACCACTCGGCAAGTGAGCATCCAGACCAAACTCTTGGGGACCACCACCCGGAAAATGTTTCACCATAGTAATAACACTATTTGAAGATATTTTGGTTCCCTGAAAGCCTCTCATATATGCCGCAGTCATTTCTGATGAAATTTTTGAATCTGATCCAAAAGTTCCGAAGTTTCTTGCCCATCTTGGATCAGTTGCTAAATCTGCCATCGGATGAAGAGCCGTGTGAATACCGACGGATCGATATTCTGTAGCCGCAATCTGACCGAATTTTTCTACTAAGCTAGTATCCCGAGTTGCTGCAAGACCGAGTTGAGATGGCCACTTAGAAAATCCGTCAATATCAAAAGCTGCAACACCTCCACCTTTAACTTCATGAAGAGGATCTGAACTTATTGAAAGTGGAATTCCAAGTCTCGATCGAGAGGCAATACGTTGAAGATAATTTAATTTTCTTCCAAGTTCCAGCGGCGTTGGTGATCCATAAAAGTTGAAATGAGTAATGTGCTTTTTAAGAATTTGCGTCTCATCTAATGACTCCAAACCCATCGTCATCTGAAAAAGTTTAAGTTCAAGATTTGGCTTAATGCTCAAGGCGGGATGCATCATNTGACCAACTTTTTCAGAAATGGTCATCTGAGCTAGTAGATCCTCCACACGCATTGATGTTGAATTCCTTGAATCTTCGTAAACGTCCAAGCGCCCATTCCTATTTAAATCTCTATAAAAATAGTTTTCATATTCCAAAATAACTGGATCTTCGAATTTTAAGAAAAAAAGACTTAAGCGCTCTATCGGACGAAATAACAAGAACGTAATAAGGACTAAAAGCGTTATAAATATTGTTTTAGCAAAAATGCTTTTTGGCAAACTGAACAAACTAACTAATCTCCAAAAAAAATGTTATCTTGGTTTTCATTGGAGCATTATATTGAATCATAACTATGAGATGTAAAAACAGGCTGGAAATTTAAAAATGAAAATAAAACACCTGGTACTTTTTTCGCTAATACTTCTTATCAGTGGTTGTGTGATACAAGAAAACTCCATATTAAAGTGGGAAGAAGTTAAATCCTATGACGTCGTTATAGAGCGCGATTATCTCGGTGTTCCTCATATCATCGGAAAAACCGATGAAGATGCCGCTTTCGGATTTGCGTACGCTCAAGCAGAGGATAATTGGAAGCTTATACATGACAGCATTCCTTTTTATCGCGGAACCAGCGCTGCAATTAACGGGATTGAAGGCGCTACAACAGATTATCTTATTCACTGGCTTGAAATCTGGGAAACGATTGAAAGTTTATATGAATCAGAGCTAAGTGATGAAACAAAATCTTACTTAGATGCGTTTGTTGATGGATTAAATTTTTATGCCATGAAACATCCAGAAGTGACNAATGAAGATCTATTCCCAATTACGCCTCAAGATATTGTTGCAGGTTATATGGTGAGGCACCTGCTTTTTTATGGTTTTGAAAGTTATGTTAGTGAACTATTTGAAGAAAAGCGGGCGAGACCAATCAGCGAAAGTCCACCTCATAAAGAGTTGAGTGAGAATTTAGAAACTAGTGGTGTAATTATTGATAATCTTCCAGTAGGATCGAATGCAATTGCTGTNAATGCTCCCTTTACATCAGACGATGCAACCAGACTTGCGATCAATTCTCATCAACCAACCACAGGACCTGTAGCTTGGTATGAAGCGCATATTCAATCTGAAGAAGGCTTAAACATTATGGGCGGACTCTTCCCAAGTAGCCCAACAATCGGAGTTGGTTTTAATGAAAATTTAGCTTGGGGTGCAACAGTTAATAAACCAGACTTAGTAGATATCTTTGCGTTAACTACAAATGCAAAAGAACCAGATAAATATCTATTAGATGGAAGGTGGCGCTCATTCCGAGAAAAAACAATCAAATTAAAAGTTAAGTTATTTGGTTTTTTACCATGGCAAGTAAAAAGAAAGGCATTGTATACAGAGCATGGTCCCGCNATTGAAACACCTCATGGCATTTACGCGATCAGATACGCGGGCATGGGAGAAGTAAAACAGATTGAACAGTGGCTCGCAATGAACAAAGCAACAAATTTTGAGGAATGGTTAGCAGCATTAGCGCAACATACCTTTGCAAGCTTCAACTTTGTTTATTCAGATAAAGATGGGAATATTGCCTTCATACACAACTCAATGACTCCAGTCAGAATCCCTGGTTATAACTGGCACAATTACTTACCTGGTGATAAAAGCTCTCTTATTTGGGATAGCTATATAAGCTTTGAAAAGCTACCCATGGTAATCAATCCTNCCTCNGGATACTTNATAAGCGCNAATCAATCNCCCTTCTTTGTGACCTCTGATAAAGATAATCCNGATAGAAAAAACTACTCTAATGAAGACGGATTTCCTACGAGAATGACAAACAGAGCCGTCCGAGGTCTTGAGCTCCTATCAGAGCTCGACAAAATTGATGAACAAACATTTAGTGCTATAAAGCATGATAAAAAATATAGCAAAAATTCTCGGGCTTATAAGTATCTCGAAAAAGCAATGCTTGCGGATTTAGGAGATTTGAACACACAGAAACATGAAATTTACGCGAACGCCCAAACTATTCTAAAAAAATGGGACTTGTCGACTGATAAAAATAACCGCGGCGCGGCGCTCGGCACTTGTATCATTGGAGCCGAATGGTTAGCTGAGCAACAGGGCGAGAATCCTCCTGACCCATCTGGAGAATTGAAGAGATGTACTGATCTTCTTTTGGATAAGATTGGTCGGATAGATCCCAAATGGGGTGAGGTAAATCGACATATTAGAGGNGAAATTAATGTTGCCCTCGGGGGNGGGCCGGACACTTTAAGGGCAATTTATGGACTAGGACTTGAAGAAAAAGGTTACCTCACCAATATAGCGGGCGATGGACTCTATTATTTAGTCTCATGGGATAAAGACAAAAAACAAAACGTTTTGGGCATACATCAATTTGGCTCTGCTACATTAGACGAGAACTCGCCTCACTATGCAGATCAAGCATTAGATTTTGCTAATGAAATACTTCACGACCCTCTTTTTGATGCAAATAAACGCCAAAATAAATTAGATCGCAGATATCGACCTGGTCAATAATTATTGTTGAATTTGGAATTCAGGTGCTAAAACTGCTCCATAAATTAATAATTTATCACGATCACAAATAGGCTCTGAAACACAACTTGCACTTTCCACCTGCTCAATTAGCTCCGAGCGTGTCCCTGCGTTAGAGGTTCTTTTTAACTTGCCGCTGATTGAGATAAAAATCAACAAAGTCTACTAACGCCTCTGCTTTCTCTTGAGTATCTCCTATTGTGTTATCCCATAGCTCGACTAAATTAGAGGTATTAATTCGAACTCGTGCTTCTTCACTTGAGAATGGATTTCGTCGGAAATTGACAAATCCATTATGAAGAAGCTGATCATATTGATTAAACATTGAATAAATCTGACTTTCTGTTATCAAAGTTAACTCCGGAGCCACGAGACCTTCACTCGCTAACTTGCCAGATGGAGAGTAGTCTGGTGAAAAGAAATTAAAAACTGATGGCGCTGCTTGAGCCTCTTGTCCAATGTTTTGTCCTACCGCTCCGATCTTTATAAAAGTTGCATCTGGAGCAAAATGATCGGCGTTCGCATAGTCAGTTTCTATGAGACCCATATCAGCATCCCCTTCACCGAGTGCTATTTTTGAGCTCGCATTAAAGAGTCTGAATACTGCTGTTAATTGAAGGATTGGTTCTTTAAATTTCCCAAAGGTATTAGAAGAGACCACTGATGGAGATCGTGCCTCAGGATCTAGCAAAATAGCTTTGATAACTTGTATTAAATCACCATCTTGGCCAAAAGCTTCACTTACCTTTTCGATATAAGCATTACTTGGATTTGAAGTCACAAATCTTTGAATTAAGCGACGTGCTATGAAAGGTGCCGTTGTATTATGTTCAACTAAAGCTTCAATGACTGTATTGAGCTCAGCCATGGCTTGATCAACACTGATATCTGCGCTTTCAGGAATCACTACTTGATCACCATTATCCACAAATAAAAATTTTTCATCGAAATCATGATAATTTGGAAAGAATTTCATTGGCTGAGTCCAGCAGTAATGAAGAGAACCGGTAGGACCACAATAAGAGCGATTAAAATTAGTGTTTTCGTACACGGAGTTTCCAGTACTATCGGCAGCATAACTCAAGCCAAGTCCAGTAAAGACTCTTGCTAAATTGCGAATAGTTTCGTTATCGTAAGTTGGAAGAGGCAGATTGTCATCACCGAGTACTACCGAGCCATCTTTATTTCTGTGCACCAAACCGAAAGTAAAGAGTTGCATCACTTCTCGAGCGTAATTCTCATCTGGGAAAGTACCTGCCTCTTCATCTGCTTTTTTATTTATCAGATGACTTAAATATACACCCATCATAGGATGTAAAGTGACATCTTTAAGCAAGGCTTTGTAAGAACCGAACGCTTCATTAGCAAGAGTATCCCAGTATGAACCCAAGCCTTGTGGCCTATTCCGAATCATGGAGTTCTCGGTGCTTATTACTAAGATTTCACTCAGAGCAAAAGTCATCCTCTGTCTAAGTTGATCATTGGCATAAACAGCAATGGGCCAAAAGCTCTCTCTTTTTAACGAATTCTGGCTGTACTCAGAAAAAACAGAGTACATATGGTTATCGAGGTCCTGCATACTTGTTCTCGGAGTTGATATCTGTTGATCTATCCATAACTCATAGACCTGCATGCGGTTAGTACCATCCTGATCAATCAAATTGCGTAACTGCTCATAATCTCTTGGCGTCGCACCAAAAGTGGCCTGATTCAGAAAACGAACTATGTCATAGTCTACATCAGCTGCGGTAAGCTCCTCTTGAACGGGAGGCTCTGCAAATGCGTCAAACGATAGATGAGCATAAATTTCTCCACCGGGATTGTCTGCAGAGTGAACATTCACGTAGAATTCGCCATTAAATAAAGCATCTAACATTTGTTGTTTAGTTGTAAAAATTCCTCCGGGCTCCATGTCCCACTCATACTGACTTAACGAACCACTCGCCTCTAGATCCTCATCTTTAATATCATGTATTACAGTTCCCGATGGCCACAAATGGACATGTTGATCTATGCGTTGACTTCCTAAATTGTCATAAGTGTATGTGAGCACACCCTTCGAGTTATCACCTTGCAACAAAAAACTAAGCAAGCCAGACGCGCCTGTCTGNACGCCATCTTGCGGCCTGAATGTACCTAAAAATAATCTGCTATTTCCATACTCGTTCGAGGCATCATTTATCAAAATGCTACCACTGACTTGATCAGATAAAGTGTAACCAGTCCCCTCGATAATATTTATAACTAGTGTCTCTGGAACCTCTCTAATATCGTCAGCAATAGGTCGAACAGTGATCTGTTTAGAATTTTCACCTTGCGCGAAATTAATTGACTCATTAAGAGCGACGTCATTCTCATCCATCAATTGATAATCACTCGATGACGCAGAGCCCTCCTCAGGAATGGGATTACCATCAAAAGAAAAGAACACCTCGATAGCCTCCATGTCACCGGTTCTGCTTACTGAAATCTCAGCTCTTGCACCAGACTTTTCATATGCCATTCCCTGATCAATTACTAAGGTCATTTCTGACGAGGCTACAGGCTCGGGAGGAGGCAAAGTTGGTTCGGGTTCAGGTGCACCGCCACCCCCACCACCACACGAAACGATCAGAGTTAAGAGAAAGAGACTAAATAGCTTAGAATAATGCATATCCGGCTAACTCAACTTAATAAAATTAAGATTAGTTTGCTCATCAAAAGGACTATCAAAATTTTGAAGTGACGGAAATATAATATTCAAGTCACTTTGAGTCACGCCCATCCAATTAGCCACAATTGCAGAACATTGTGATGAGGAGTTTGTTGGAATAAATCGCCCACGACCGACATCCAAACTTCTACCTAATTCAAGATCAGGATGAGTTCCAAAAAACTTACCGCCATCGATCATTTCTCCGAAAGCAAAGGCATGGCCACTCCATGCATGATCGCTACCACTTGTGCTTGGATCATTTCCATTAGGGGTAAGTGTTCTCGCGAATTCAGAACCAACATATGTTAAAACCTTATCATAATCATTTTGTTCAACAAGACAGTCACGAAATCCTTTTAATGCTGCATTTAACTCTCTCATTTGATTCCCATGATTGGGTAGCATATTCGCATGCTGATCAAAACCATTCATCTCAACAAAATAAATTGGCCGTTTATTAGATTCTTGAGATCGACCTTTTATCATTTTAGCCACAGTCTTTAATCTATTTCCTATTACACTACCCGATTCAACACCTGCATTTGTAAAAATATCATCAAAATTAACCCCAGAATTTTCAGCGGTTGAAAACGCTGACTCAATTATCTCTTGGGCAACTGTCGCTGAATTGAAAACGTCTGTATATTTCTGTGCCATCAAATGAGCAGAGTCGTCTATTGTCGCCATGTAATTTGTGACCATTTGACTCCGAGCACCCTCAAAACGCTTTAATGGAACAATTCCCTCATTGCCCAGTGTGTATGGATTAATCTCTCCTTCCAGAGTAACTTGAAACGGATTCAAGCCAGCCAACGATATCAGCGGTGATATCAGGGGATTGGTATTATATGACGTCAATAACTCGGCCAATCTCCCACCCCATCCATAAGAATATCGACTAGTGGGTTCGCTTTGGAACTGTCGTTGCTGGTCAGAGTGTGAGAATAATTTTGGCGGCAAACTAACTGATTGAGTGGTGTTACCCATGTATTGGTCTCGAGTGACTGGTGCGACTAAATTACCGATATTACACATCACCGCCAATTCACCATTGTTAAACATATCAGCTAAATGTGTGCACTCAGGGTGTATACCAAAACTACTGGACTCCAAGTCTCCATATACATTNACAGGGGTTTGTATGTTCAATTCCAATAGCGACGCTTGACTCAAACCCAAAACTCCTCTGTTTGCCTCATAATTCGTTCTCAACGGACTGGAGCCGAGTGGAGCAAAAGTATTGTAAGAGTCATTACCACCGTTCAGAAAAACGAATACAAGAGCTTTATATCCCTCTGTACTCGCCATTGATTGGCTTGCTCTCATTAATCCTGCTACACCCAATGAGCTAGATACGATGGCCGATGCAACCGCAAAGCGAGAGGTTCCCCTTAAAAAGGAGCGTCTAGATAACAAATGTGTTCCGCAATCTTTTATCATTTAGTTATTTTAGCCTTTTGCTCAAAGAATTGTATATTAAATAAACGTGAGACCAATGCATAGGTAGACAAAATCTAATTCTTAGTCCTATTGTTCTTATCAACAATTAAACTTGATACCATAACNGTCAATAAAAGAATCTTTGTTCCGTTAAGATGGGGTAAAAACCAAGATGTCCATTCAATGGTATCCAGGACACATGCGAAAAGCGACTCGAGAGATGACAAAAATTTTGTCTTCGGTAGATGTCATTCTGGAGGTTTTAGATGCTCGGGCACCAATCAGCACTTCCAATCCAGTAATTAAAGAAATTACTCAAGGTAAACCAATCATTACGCTTTTAAACAAAAGTGATTTAAGCGATCCAATTTACAACGAGAAGTGGATNGATTATTTTAAACAAGATAAACAAAAACAAACTTTGTTAATAAACGCAATGACAAACGAGTCATATAAAAAAATAATTGATTTGATTTCAGCTTTAGCTAGAAAAAAAATCGGCAAAAATACACTTGCAATGGTGCTGGGCATACCTAACGTAGGCAAATCAAGCATTATAAATATGTTAGCAGGAAGAAAGATAACAAAAACAGGAAACGAGCCAGCTATCACTAAAGGTCAACAGAAAGTAAACCTTCGGAACGGTATTATGCTTCTCGATACTCCAGGAGTATTATGGCCAAAAATAGAGGACCCCGAGAGTGGTCTTGCACTTGCAGCGTTGGGATCAATTCGAAATACCGCGGTCGCATACGATCAAATAGCTCCATATATTATTAAAAGCTTATATCAAAAATACCCTGACTCATTAAAAGATAGATTCAAAATAGAGCCTTTGACTTCAGATGAATATAAAGCGATCGAGATATTAGCCAAAAAACGTGGTTGTATATCAAAAGGGGGTATTACTGATATAACTAGAATCTCTGAGATAATAGTTGACGAATTCCGCCGAGGCTTGCTTGGAAGAGTGAGTCTAGAGACCCCCGCTTAAACTCAAAACTTCTCAACGCCAAATACTTGAAACAATCGTAAATAAAAATAAATTGATCGTAATACTATGCAGTTAGATTATTTAAACAGCTTTTCGAACACTATTTCTTCTGGATTCCCTGAGAAGATGGTTCTATTTGATTGTGAAACAACTGGTGGAAATCCCAAGTATCACAGAATTATCGAAGTAGGTTTAATAATTATTGAAAAAGGCTGCGTGATTGAGAGATGGCAAAGTTTCGTTAACCCACATGTGGAGGTGCCGGAATTAATCACCCGAATCACTGGGATCAATACAAAGATGATTGAAGATGCTCCTTCATTTATGGAAATAGCTCATACACTTGAAAAATTCACATCTGACCGGATATTTATTGCTCATAACGCAAAATTTGATTTTGGCTTTTTAAAAAATGAATTCGACCGAGTGGGGATCAAATTTAATCCAAAAATTCTCTGCTCAGTGAAGCTTAGTAGAGGTTTATATCCAAACATTAAAGGCCATGGACTTAGTGCAATCATAAAACGATTTGATCTTCCAATCATGAATCGTCATAGGGCTCTTGATGATGCCGAGATGATCTTAGAATTTTTTATGCGTATTTCTGGTATCTTTGACGAAGGTACGATCAAAACGGCGTGTGATTCACAATATAAACGTCCATCAATACCNCCTAACTTAGCGCACTCTGAAGTTGAAAAACTTCCCAAAAAACCCGGGGTTTACTACTTTTATGACAAAAATGGTGTCCTTTTATATGTAGGTAAGAGNATAAATATTTTTCACAGGGTGATGTCACACTTTTATTCGGATCACAAAAATTCCAAAGACTTTAAACTTAACTTGAAAATTTCACATATAAACTTTACGGAAACACCCTCAGATTTTAGTGCTCAACTTCTCGAAAGCAGAGAGATAAAAAATCTTAACCCGATCTACAATCATCGCCTAAAGAAATCAAAATATCTGTATCAAATAAAAACAAAGACAAACTCGTTTGGGTATAAAGAATTAGATATTGATAAAATCATAACGAAAAATGAGGTTCAAGCAGATCGATATGGTCTCTTCAGATCTTTCACGCACGCAAAAAAACAAATCTTAAAATTATCTGATGAACATAATTTGTGTTTCCAGCTCTCCTGTCTTGAAAAAAATAACAACAAACCCTGTTTCAGGACTCAGTTAAACAAGTGCGGAGGCGCCTGTAGTCAAAAAGAAAATAAAGATGATTACAATGCTCGAGTAGATCTTGCGATGGTCAAATATCAAATGCATGTCTGGCCTTATCCAGGACCTATTTTAATTGAAGAGAGAAATTCTGATCACAAATCATTAAAAACGTACCATCTTGTCAATAATTGGATATACATAGGCGAGATAAAAGATGAAGATGACTTCTTCAACTATGGTTTATCCGGATATTTTAGTCCAGTCTTAACAATACCCTCTGAGAGAATAAAGACACTAAATCAATTTGAGTTTGACCTTGACACCTACCATATCTTAGTGAGATTTCTTCTCAATAAAGTTAAAAACGATAATCTTACCGTATTCTCAATTTCTAAAATCATAGACAACCAAAAATGATTATAATGTTTAACTTCTAAATCCTTGGGCACACTCAAAATGACTATAAAATCACATACCTCTGTATTAGCAAGCATCTTAGTTACTGCATTACTACTAATCGGATGTTCGCAAAAGAATAAAGAAGAAATTTCCTTTACAGATACAGATTCCAGCATCTCGACAGCGCTTGATGGATGGAACTATAAAATTGAACCTAGCGACTTAGCCCAAATTTGTGACGACGTGCTGAATTCGTCTAAAAATATGCTCAAAAAAATTGAAGATGATATAAGCAACCCAACTTTGTCGTCTGTTTTTATTCCATACGATGAGATGGGTAAAAATCTGCAAAAAATCCAACATGTTTGGTATATGAAATCAGTTCATCCAGATGCTGAATTAAGAAATGTAGCGACAGAATGCGCACAAGAATACTCAAGTTTTGCAACTGAGGTTAATTTATCACGAAAACTTTATGACCGAATTGCTTTGATAGATCAGGCTAATTTGACTGATTCAGAAAAGCTTATGCTGGACAGGAGGTTAAAGGATTTCAAAAAAAGTGGTGTGGATAAATCTGTAGAAATACGAGAAAGAGTAAAAACATTAAATTTAGAAATTACAGAAATAGGAAATAGTTTTGATCAAGCAATCCGCGAAGATACGAGGTTTGTTGAAACAACAATAGAGAAGCTGGCTGGACTCCCAGGCGACTATATCGCTGCAAAAAAAGCGGATGAAAACGGTATCATTAGAATAAGCACAGACTACCCTGATTATTTCCCCGTTATGCAATATGCGCATGATGATAATCTAAGAAAGAAGCTTTACATTGCCTCCAAATCCATAGGATCACCTAGCAATTCTCAAAACCTTTTAAATCTTATTAAAAAAAGACACGAATTGGCTAACTTACTAGGTTATGAAAATTATGCAGCACTAGCGATGGATGGTTTGATGATAAAATCACCTGACAGAGCAAACGTATTTTTAAATGATCTTGGTCAAGCTGTAAAAAAAGCTGCCAAAAAGGACTTATCAATACTACTAAAAAAACAAAAAGAAATTGATCCTAATTCAGAAGAGGTGCAGGCTTGGCAGAGTAGTTACCTTTCTAACTTAATCAGAGAAGAATCATATTCGCTCGATGCAAAAGAGGTGCGAACATATTTCCACTTTGATAAGGTTCAAAATGGCATATTTCAATTAACGGAAAACTTATTTGACGTAAAAATAGTGCCTTGGAAAACGGAAACTTGGCATGAAGATGTCACCGCTTGGGAGGTTAGGGAAAATGGCCTGGCACTAGGTCGGTTTTACCTTGATATGCATCCAAGGCCCGATAAGTACAAACATGCCGCTCATTGGACGCTAAGATCTGGACTCTCAAACTCAGAACAAATCCCGTTGTCCGGGCTCGCGACAAACTTTCCAAAAGATTATATGGAGCATAATCAAGTTGAAACTTATCTTCATGAATTTGGGCACCTTTTGCATAATATGTTTTCAGGGACGCAACCATGGCTTGATCTCACTGGGATGTCAATGGAGCGTGATTTTGTAGAGGCTCCATCTCAGATGCTAGAGGAGTGGATTTGGGATCAACAAACATTACAAAATTTTGCAACCAATGACGATGGTGAAGCAATCCCTCAAACACTAATTGATAAAATGAATAGTGCGCGAAACTTTACCAAGGCAATGGGAACAGCGCAGCAACTTTTCTACTCTAATATCTCGCTTTTTTACTACTCAACAAACCCAGATGAAATCGATCTTTTAACTGTGCTGCGTGACCTTCAAGAAAAATATTCACCTTATCCGTATGCCGATGGAACATATTTTTATAATAATTTTGGGCATCTTAATGGTTACTCATCGAATTACTATATTTATCAATGGTCTCTTGCAATCGCTACAGATTTATTTAGTAGGTTCAAAGATGAGGGTCTTAACAATGCTGAAGTCTCAAAAGAATATAGAACAAAAATATTAGGTTCTGCAGGTTCAAAACCTGCGGATGAATTCATTGAAGATTTTCTGGGGAGACCTTTCTCAACAGATGCGTATATAGAGCTTCTTACAAATCTATAAAACAACCTTGCTATAAAAATTATAAATACTGGCAGAATTTCTCGCTTGGATGAGATTCAGTTTTATAATTATCTCCAAGATAAAAAACAGTTCGCTCTGGGACTTCGAAGCTTTGCCAGTGCTCCAATGTGTCGTCATTGGGGTCACCAAACTTAGCAAAATTAGTCCAATATTTTTGCAAATCTCTTGTCAAATTACGGTCTTTTTTGACAGTGAGCAACCAATCATCATGTTTATCAAAAACATATGGAAGCTCAGCTCCATGATATGCACCCATGCTCGCTGCAACAGCATTGACACGCTTTCTAGTAAAGTAATAGAACCAAACCGTACTACCCGATGTCTTCGCAGTTTTTGCTAGCAAGAGGGAGGGACATGCAAAAATCTTTGCACTCATCAGGCTATCAATTGTTTCAAGATCACTTTTTTCTTTATCAATCAGGAATTTCAAGGACGATAATGATTCTTTCTCTACCTGAGTTTCAAGCCAAGTATCCAATAATTGATTTTCGTCAACATACATTAGCCACTCATTTTCATTTGATCCGATAATTAAATTCTTACCGCCAAGCTGCATAATGAAATCATTTAAACTTGTATCCCTAAATAAGCTCTGATCATCAATCACAGGTGTAAAACGATGGTTGCTGAAAACAACCTCGGCAGCTTTTAGTATCTCATTTGAGTCTAATTCTCGTAATTTATCTATTGGATTTTCACTCACTTCATCAATTAAGTATTCTTCGAACTTAATTCCTAAAGGATCATGTTCAGATTTATGTGGTATTTCTGAAAATGAAAAACCTCCACTTTGGAATATTATTTTTGAAAATAATTGTGAAGAATGTGGAGAAGCCACCATAAATCCAGCCGCACTTGCACCTACTGACTCCCCCATAATTGTGATATTTTTTTTGTCAATACCCAAGTTATCCGCATTTTTATGAATCCAGTTTAGTGCATGAATTTGGTCTAATAGACCGAAATTTGCACTTTTAAGTTGTGGATGTGAAAAATAGCCAAAGACGCCAAGTCTATATGCAATTGATATTAAGATCACACCATGCTTGGCGAAGTTATCTCCAACATAGTTTGGCTCAAACGACCAGCCACCTTTGTTACTGCCACCATGAATGTAAACGATGGTTGGTAGTTTTTCACTTTCATTAAGACCAGCAGGCCTCCATATATTCAAATACAAACAATCTTCACTTGTTTTTGGATTTTTAATTACATCTGGTTCACTTCCAAAATTTTGAGCTACAGTTCGATACCAATTGTAGATATGAGGTCCCTGCATGCAAGATGGTCCATATGATTGAACCTTTCTTACTTTATCCGAGTGATTGGGCATTATTGGTGGCGACCACCGTAATTCATTTACCGGGGGCTCAGCAAAAGGAACACCCAAAAACGATTCAGTATCAGTTAATTCATCGTACAGCCCGATAATACTTAATCCGGAACTTAATTTTATCTCGGGGTTATAATCCGAATGAGTTTGTATAGAGAAGAATAATCCAAGCAATATTAGTAAACTGAATTTGGATAAAACTTTCGAAAATACATAAATTAATTTTCTACAATAAATCATCGGTATTTCACACAAATTTTATAAATTCATTAAGTGAGGAGTATGCAGAAATAAACTCTGATTCTATTCACTCAACATTGATATATATTGGTTCTGAAATAATTGGAGGGGTATGCGGTATGTGAACGTGATTACCCAAAAGCATCTGCAACTTGTGTTGACCTTTGGGGAGTGAGATAACTGTGCTTGTTTGACCCTTTCCAAAGTGAATAAAATTATCATTTGCAGGTATTGGCATAGATAAATCTGGCAAATTTTCTACGTTAATTAGCAAATGATGATGTCCCGAATTGGGTATTAACTCACCAGCCGGTTTTACTAAAACATTCTTCGCCCCAAAAATAATCTCAATGGTTTCACTGTCTTTTAAAAAAAACTTTTGACCGTCTAGTGGCTTAATAAAAAAAACTTGAGCATCCTTTGCTGCAACATTATTCATTGCAAAATTATCATGATCATCCGAATGAGTGACCATCGAAAAAATCGAACTCAAAACCAAAAGATGAGGCAACAACAATACTTTATTCATTCTGACTTCCTTTAATAATCATCAATATTTAGTACGATAAAGCCTAATCATTTAGTTTTTTCTGATCAACCGTAACTTTGTGAAAGTTTGGCATTTCTCTCTTCCGCATTCCGCCAATCCCTCGGCAATATTTTAGACACTAACACGAAACTTACTATTGACGGGATCAGCACCAAATAAGTAAACGTCATCGCCAAACGTGTGGCATGTAATTCAGAGGCATCAGTTTTGAAGAAGTCTATTAGCCAGCCTGCAAAGGTTGGGCCTCCTCCTAAAGCAATCATGTTTAGAATAAAAAAGAAAAGTGCAGTAGACATTGCCCGCTGATTTATTGGAGCCAATGTTTGCGCTATTGCAAAGCAAGGACCAAAATATATCCCTGAAAAGAATAATAAAGCAGTTACGAGTATCAAATGTAAGTTAACTGATGGAACCCAAAAACATAAAACGCCCAAAGGGAACGTTAAAATAACTGCGATTGCTGGGAGCCAACCATAAGCCTTAATGTTTTTTGCTCCCCATCTATCAGCGATTCGTGCACCAATAAAAGTTCCCCCAGCATAGGTTGTGCCATTCATAATACCGAGAATTATAAGCAAAAGCTTAAAATCATATGTTGGATCAAGTAGGAGTAAATACTTAGTTTGGAAGGCTGCAAATGCGTATGCAACAAAGGATCCAAATGCAATTCCAAAACACATACCCCACCAAGACGGTATGCTCAGAAGTGTTTTTAATGACTCTAAAAATGGTGGCTGCTTTACCTTTGCGACTTGCTCCATTTCCATGCTTCCCCTTTGTGGTTCCCGAATTACTAGTCGAACAACCAGTGCTAGTGCAATACCGGCTAACCCAAGAATCACAAATATCCTTCTCCAGTCAACGGCATCACTAGACGATCCAATTAGTGATGCAGTTACTAAATAAGCGGCCATTACTCCAAAAGGAATCCCCATAGAATATACGCCGAGTGCACTCGCCCTTTCCTCCTTTGAATATAGATCTGAAATTATAGAATGGGAGGGAGGACTTCCTCCGGCCTCACCTATACCAACACCCATTCGAGCTAAGCTTATCTGCAAATAATTACCCGCTAATCCAAAAAGTGCAGTAAATCCNCTCCATGTTGCCAATGCGATTGAAACAATGTTTACCCGATTAAATCTATCCGCCAGCCATGCAATTGGGATGGCGACAAACGTATAAAATAAAGCAAAGTAAAATCCTGTTAGCAAGCCTAGTTGAGTATTCGTTAAATTTAAATCTTGTTGGATAAATGGCGCCAAGATACCCACAATCTGACGATCAATGAAGTTAAAGCTGTAAACTACCGTCAATAAAATCAATACCATTGTACGATAGCTATTATTTTTATTATTTTGTTTCATAATGGTAGGCCCCTTTTAGTTATCTTTCTATACCATGCGACCTCAACACAAACGAATATTCCTGAGCATAATCTTTTAAGCGCCCAAAACGTCCACTATTGGCAAAATGCCCTGAGCCCATATTCATCCGCATAAGTAAAAGATTATCATCTGTCTTCAGATGTCGCATTTTCGCAGTCCACTTTGCTGGCTCCCAATAAGTTACTCTGGGATCATTTAAACCTCCAGTTACAAGCATGGGAGGATAATCCTCAGATTTTATATTGTCATAAGGGGAGTATCCTTTTATGAGATCAAATGCTTCGGGACTCTTAATTGGATTACCCCACTCTTCCCATTCAGGCGGTGTCAAAGGAAGACTTTCATCCAACATCGTATTCAAAACATCAACAAATGGCACGCCAAGAATTACTGATCTCCAGAGCTCAGGTGATTGAATAACTGCTGCACCCATGAGTTCACCCCCAGCACTTCTTCCAGAAATAGAGATATTATTTTTACTTGAATATCCAAGTTTTATTAGCGCCATACCGACATCAACAAAATCATTAAATGTATTCTCTCTCTTCTCAAGTTTTCCGTCTAAATACCACTGATAACCCAACATTGAGCCTCCTCTTATATGAGCAATTGCATATGCAAATCCCCTATCGAGTAAGCTTAATCTCAAAGTTGAAAAAGTTGGTGAAATTGTCGAGCCATATGCACCATAACCATAAAGCATCATTGGAGAATTTCCATCTTTAACGAAATCTGATTTATAGACTAGGGAGACAGGTATATCTTTACCATCTCTCGCTTTAATCATAATTCTCTCAGTCTTATAGCGAGTCTTTTCGTAACCAGATGGAATGACTTGGACTTTTTTCGTAATTAAATTTTTATCTTGTACTTGATAATCAAACGTCGTTCTTGGCGTAATCATCGATTGAAAACTTAAACGTACAAATGATTGTTGATACTCAGGATTGTATCCTAAAGCAACACTGGCCGGACTCTCAGGAAATTCTACCGATTCAAAAGATTCAGAATAATTCCCAACTAAAATCTTATCTAATCCATTATCACGACATTTGAGGACTATAAAGTCCTTAAATGTTTGAAGTCCAAGAAAGTAGCGAGAATCGCTTCCATCAAGAATTGTTTCCCATTTCTCATAGTCGGGATCTATATCTGACACGGATGCGAACCGAAAATTTTTGTGTGAATCATTAGCAAGAATATAGAATCTGTCATCAGAGTGATCGATTGTGCTATCAAATCCCTGCTCTCTGCTTACAACTTTTAGTAACTTAGAGGACAAATTAGATCTTGGAACTAAATAAATCTCAGTGACTTCACTTCGAGAGCTTGAAATAATTAGGTATTCCTCATCACTTGTAAGATAAAAATTTATAAAAAATCCATCATCTTCCTCTGAGTAAATAGTCTTATCTTCCGACTGAGAATCACCGATCTTGTGAACCTTCACTTCCTTGGCATGCCATCTATCTTTTTCTAACAATGAATAAATTATTTCGTCACTATTTGCGCCAAAAAGAATATCGCCTTGTACATCAGTTAATACATCCTCTTTGTATTGCATCGAATCCAAGTCAAAAACTTTCAGAACATACCGTTCGTCTCCAGACGTGTCTTGAGTGTATGCGAGCAAAGTATTATCAGGACTTATTTTCCAATCACCGATCACAAAATAATCGTAATCTGCTGCGAGTTTTGCTTCGTCGAGAATGATCTGAATCTCTTGAGAACCAATCTTCCTTCTAACATATGTCGGATAATCACTATCTTTTTTATAATACCACCAATACTCATAACCATTTTTTATGTAAGGTAATGATTTTTCCTCCTCTTCTACTCTTCCTTTAAACTCCTCAAATAAAGTATCAACAAGCTCACTATTAGAATCTATAAAATGTTCAAAATAGCGATTCTCAGCGTTCAAATAATCCAGCACCTCAGTATCATCAATTACAGGATAACTTTGATCTTTTAACCAAAAATAATGATCTTCCAAGTCCCTTCCATGATAAGTGAGCTGATTTAGCTCACGTTTTGCTTTCGGAGCTGGTATCGACAATTCAGAAATTCGACTATAGGCTTTATCATCCATTTCAGTCTCCACGTCCTGTTCATTACATGCATTCAAAATTAACAGAGCAAAGAAACATATTAATAAGTAAATTTTACTTTGGAATATTTTTCTCATCTTAATCCTGTATAGCCTCCCCAGCACCCTGTCTTCTTGGGTCTGATTTGCCAAATAAGAAATTGTTGGGGCCTTTCTGAATACTCTGAGTTGATCCCATTATTCGTGTTCTTGATGAAATTTCGTGTCCCATATTTCTTAGCAGCGTTTTTGTATCCTCGGATACACCAGACTCTAGATACAAGCGATCTGGAAACCATTGATGATGGATTCTAGGAACAGACGATGCTTCAGCAATACCCATATTAAACTCCATAACGTTTAATACTATCTGCAGAACGATAGTAATAATTGTAGATCCGCCAGGACTTCCAGTTGCAAGAATAGGTGATCCCTCTGGATCAAATACAATTGTTGGCGTCATCGACGAGAGAGGTCTTTTGCCTGGCTCAATTTCATTAGCTGTCCCACCCAAAAGTCCAAATCCATTGGGCGCTCCTGGCTTCGAGGAGAAGTCATCCATCTCATTATTTAACAAAAATCCTCCTCCTGAAACTGAAATTCCACTGCCATACGAAAAATTTAAGGTAGTTGTGTTACTCACAACGTTTCCAGAGGAATCCCACACTGAGAAGTGAGTCGTCTCCTCTGATTCTCTGTATTGTCGCTTTCGAGACAAACTTTCAACATCAATCCCCAACCCTGGAAAGACACTGCTAGATTTTGTTGATTTGGATAAATTAATTTTTGACGCCAGTTTTTTTGCATATGATTTGTCAATAATCCTATCTATCGGGACATCATAATAATCAGGATCACCCAAGTAGGCACTTCGATCTGCGTACGCCCTTTTCATCACCTCAACGAGCACATGAATATACGCCGCACTATTGTGTCCCAACTGTTCCAATTCAAAATTCTCTAACATGTTAAGCATCTGAATTAGATGCACGCCCCCCGATGAGGGCGGTGGCATCGCACAAATACGTTGACTTTTGTACTCGCCGCATACTGGTTTGCGCTCCACTACCTTGTAGTTTTTAAGATCATCATGAGTTATTAAGCCACCCGAATCCTCCATTTCTTTAACTATCAAGTCAGCCGTTAAGCCACGATAAAATCCACTTCTTCCAGCTGATTTAATTCGTTTTAGTGTTTCAGCAAGATCTCGCTGCTTTAGCCTGTCTCCAGGCTCATAATTGTCGCCATTTTTTTTGTAAAAATATTCACGAGACCCGTCATCTTTCATTAACCTTGCTCTCCGAGTTGCAAGCGATGATGATAGATCTATTGAAACCTCAATCCCATTTGTTGCAAGATCTATCGCTGGTTGAATAATCTCAGCTAAACTCAATTTTCCAAATCTTTCGTGAGCATGCAGTAAACCTGCAACCGTCCCAGGAATGCCACTCGAGTAGATGCTGTAACGAGCTTTTTTATTATCCACCTCTCCTGAGGTATCCAAAAACATGTCAGTTGTAGCAGCACTTGGCGCCATCTCACGATAATCTATAGTGATTGTTTCCCCAGACTCGGCAAGATGGATCACCATAAATCCTCCACCACCAAGATTTCCTGCTCTAGGCAGAGTTACGGCTAAGCTAAAGCCAGTTGCAACTGCTGCATCTATTGCATTCCCACCTTTTTTTAAAATGGCTGCACCCACCTCACTTGCTATCCTCTCTTGAGAGACCACCATACCAAGTGAGCTGAAAACTGGATGAAATCTTGAATCCGGATCAATTATAGGTACATCACTTGATTTCACGGGCGATGAAAAGCAGATTACACAGAAAATGATGAAACTTGATTTTTTAAATTTTTTACCCAACAACATATTCATCATAACGTCTATCCTGAAAACTCAAATAAAAGTTTGTTTGTTAAGTTTATTAATTACAAGTCACCATTGTCGTTGCAGCTCCCTCCCAATCAGGATCTGATGCGCCAATGATAACATTTGATTTTTTCATAACCGCATTAACACGACCAAANGATGCTCGGGAATATTTTGATTCAACATCAAAACCATTATCTATCCAGTACTTTAGACTGTTCTCGCCCCAACTATTATCAGACATTTCTGCCTCAAATGCTTTTAAATTAATCACTCTTTCGTTCTCGTCGTTTATGCTCATTTTAGGATGGATTCTGGGTGCCGAGATTGCTTCATCTAAATTCATCTTTTGGTCAATCACCCTCGAGAGAACTTGTGTGATAGCGGATGGAATTCTGATTCCACCCGCAGCTCCAATAACCATTTCTATGTCTCCATCTTTTGTAACAATAACTGGTGCAATTGATGTCCTAGGTCTTTGCCCTGGCTTTTGTTTTCCAGTTCTTAAATAACTCCCCATTGTCGAGGCATAAGGAAATCCTAACTCTTTTGTCAGTACTTTTGCGCCAAATATTGGACCTAATGTTTGGGTTAATGACACAGCAAGTCCATTACAATCAAAAACTGATAGATGTGATGTATGAGAGTTCGAATTTAGAATCCAATCCGTTTTATGAGAAATCTCTTCATTACCAATTCTAGTATAGGCATTATTTGTAGTTGGCAAGCGAACCTTAGCTAATTGTTTCTCAGTCCAATCAGTCTCTAATACTGCCGCAGGATTTTTTTCGTAATAATCTTCATTCATAGATTTGATACTTAATGCTAGGGATTGACTCACTAGNGTCGCCCAACGATCNTCATCAAAATCTGCGTAGTCAAACTTTTTTAAAATAGATAAAGATTTGGCGATTAACATACCACCAGCAGGTGCTGCCAACGAATGTATTACTCTATCTCTNTACTTAAAACTAAAATAATTACCCGGTACGATTTCGTAGTTATTAACATCCTCGAGCTCAATAAATCCAGAATTATTTTGGCTATCACGAGCAATAGACTTGGCAATATCACCTTGATAGAAACTTTTATGGGGATCATTGGATATCAAACGTAATGTNTTCGCCAAAGCTTTTTGAATTGTCAGATGGTTCTCAGGATGGATATCTCCTGATTCATCGGTAAATATCTCACGCATGCCTAAGTTTCGGTATATCTTTTCACTGACGCTTTGTTGACGAGCCCTCTCTCCAGGTAGAAAACGAACACCGTTCTCAGCATAGTCAATCGCATGAGAGGTGAGTTGTTCAAATGGAACTGAGCCAAATTCCGAATGCATTTTAGCCAAAAGGGCAACCAAGCCAGGAACGGCGACGGTTGAGTACCCGCTTGTCGGTAAAGCATCCGTATACACAAAACTTTGAGGAATTTCTGTCATCCCATTGTAACCAACAAATTTCTTTCCTTTCTCACTTACAAGAGCTTGAGCACGTCCCCCAAGGCCGCTCATAGTCGGTTCTACGACAGACAAAACAAGGGACGCCGCGATAATCGCATCGATACTGTTTCCCCCACCTTGGAGTATTGCCTCACCGGCTTCAGTAGCGAGAGGGTGAGAGCTTGAAACAGCCCCAAGAGACTCATGATCCCCGGCCAATAACTCTGTTGACGCCAACACAATAGTGAATAGTTTTATTGAGAAAAAGATTTTAGAGGTGAAAGCTTTATACATTGTTTTTGTATTACTCTGAAAAAAAAGGAGCCTTGCGGCTCCCTTTTTCAAAAGAAGAGCGAATTACATGTTCACTTTCAAGCTAACATAGTAATTTCGACCATAGTCTTGGTGAGCATCTGCAAAGAATCCGTAGAATCTATCTGCGATTGGCGCACGCTCATCCTCAAGATTTTTAACTGCAAATCTTAGTCGAGCGTCCGATCCACCTAGATCAAATCTATAATCAATTGACGCATCCATTGTTGTCATCGATGGTATGACATACTCGGTACCATCAGCCAAAGTCAGACTGCTTTGTATGAATGAGCCTTTCTTTAATCCAGATAATGACGCTCCCCAAGGACCTTTTCTCCAAGATAACCTCATGGAATGCTTCTCATCATAATTTCCATCGATACCTAGTAAGTTACCAAATCCACCTAAATTAACATAAAGCGGCACAAGTCCCGACTGCTGAGCATCATTAATTACACCAAATTGACCAGTTGGTATTTGATCAAACTTATCGGTATATGATGCATTGTATCTGAACCGGAAACTTCCAAGATCATTATCGAAATCATAGAGTACACCAAGATCTTGACCTTCAATTGTCCTCTTAGCCATGTTTATGTACTCATCCAGTACTCTTGTTGTCTCGCCCACTGGACAGATTCCTGCAGCTGCAAACAATTCAAGGTCGTCTGGATCCACCTCATCTCTGACTGTCGCCGGATTTCCAACAAAGGATGCGCAGTCATCAGTTCCATGCTCAAGCAAAAGAACTAAATCCTGAACGGTATGGTTAGATCTGCCAAAAAGACCAATCGTTTTGTCTTTTTCTATTCTCCAGAAATCATAAGTCAGGGTAAGGCCATCTAAAATTTCAGCCATCGGGGAGGATCCGTCCATAAACATTACAGGATCAATAACAAGTCCCACAGACGAGTTTGTAGACTCTTCCGGAACCAATTTATCCGCACCCGTTGCATAACGCTGAATAGACCAATCATAATCCCGAACATCTTTATCACTACCACCAATGTATTGATAAACGGCATCTACTCTTGTTCCCGCTCTAGCAACTTCCAACTGATTCACTTGTACTAAGTTAGGCGCCCTAAACGCCGTTTGCGTCGATCCTCTGAGAAGAAGTCCTTCTGCAACATTATATCCAACGGCCAGCTTACCAACTGTAGCAGTTCCAGCATCAGAGATATCCTCATGACGAACTGCTAATTGCGCTTGTATTTTATCAGTCACCGGAATTTGGAATTCTGTAAATACAGATATTGTGTTTTTGCTTCCAGAAGCGTCAGTGGTTGGACTCGAACCAAGTACATCACTAACAAATGGGAATGTTCCACCATTGTCAGCAACAAATGCTACCGTTCCATCAAGACGCGGATCGCGGTCATCTGCATAGGACTCCTTCCTGTATTCAAAACCCACTAACATTGCAACCGGACCCGCCGGCAATGAGAAGAATTCTTCATCTATAGCCTTGAAATCCCAGAGACTTAATTCACTCTCATCGTTTCTNTAGACGTCCACAAGAGCTCTTTCGATATTATTAGAGTCTATCGAGAAAATGTTAAACGCAGCTGGTGTGGAGTCATACAAAGCCTCCTGAAGAAGTGTATTTGAAATTCTATTCAAGGTTACATCATTTGATGTTGCCTTAGAGTGTAATACTGCCGTCTCCCAATCCCACTTTCCTTGCGTGCCTCTAAAGCCTGCTAAGAATCTCGTAGTTTTCTTCTCATTTACCACAGTACGTCCATATTTTGGATTTCTCATACCATCAACGGTTATTTTAAGGCCAGCAAGAGGAAATGCTCCGTCGACCTCAAGTTGATTGGTATAATAATAATCAGGACCTATAGAGAGTCGAGCAGAGGAAAATATGCCTCCCGGCTCTTTTTCTCGTTTGGACTTCGCATTGTAGTACCCAAGCTCGGAGAAGAATTCCATTCCATCACCTAAATCATGAGTGAAAGTAGCAAAAACATTTTGACGCTCAGTTGTGCCTCTGAAATCTCGATATAGTCCAGGATTTAAATAATAATAAGATGAAGCTGAAGTATCAGGTACAAGACACGTACCATATCCTGTATCCACAGCACTAGCACTAGAACACTTGGGATCATCGATAGGAAGTATTTGAGCTTCGCCTCTTGAATCAGTGAAACTACTTGTTCCCGATTGATCAATTTGAGCATACTGATACGAGTACATATTACGGAACTTAGTATTAGTTTTCCAAGGAGAGTCATCAGGTAAAAGTTGTCTGTGATCTCCTATACTCCACCTCTCATCTTCCGTGGCTTTTATTCGATCTCTGTCATAATAATCAACAAGAACTGTTAAGTGTGAAGCGTCATCATTAAACTTCATGCCAAACTTACTGGTAAACGTTAAGTCCTCTGCCTCAAAATGATCNTAACCNTTTAAACGCGTGCTAAAACTAAATCCCTCATAATCTGAATCGATTACATTATTTACCACACCGGCTAAAGCATCAGCACCATAAATTGCTGACGCACCATCCTTCAAAATTTCGACTCGATCAAGTCCAGTTGTCGGTATTAGGTTAGAGTTTACGGTGAGAGTNGGGACATAATCGCCACCAATAAGCTCAGTTTGATAACCCGCAGAATTAACTAGCCGTCTTCCGTTCAAAAGTACTAGCGTGTTTCCAACTCCCATATTCCGCAAATTGTAGGCACCAATGTCACCACGAGCAGCATTCACTCCACCTGACATTGCCTCTTGTTCAGTGAAATAGTTCAACCCTTGCTCAGCCATATTCTCNAGTAGTTCAACTCCAGAATCCAAGCCCANAATGTCAATATCCTCTGAAGAGATAACCGATACTGGTAGCGCTGTACTTATTGAGGCACCTTTTATTTGCGAGCCAAGAACTACAACCTCCTCTAGCTCNGCATCGCCCTGNGACATTGCANCAGGACTNACTAATGANAATCCNNTNATTAATGCTAGGATCTTTTTATTAAAATTTTGCATTATTTCCCCCTTTGTAATACTTATAAATATAACGATTAAAATAATAAATCTTTTTTTCCTTCAAAACGAGTTTTATTTCCTAAAATATACTCTAAAAAATAATTGGAACTAGCCATTGAGAGACAATCATTAATAGTCCAAGTCCTATGACATTTAGATATAGTCCGGCTCGGATCATTTGGGGAATTGTTATAAAACCAGAGGAAAAAACTACTGCATTTGGCGGTGTTGCAACGGGAAGCATGAATGCGCAGCTCGCAGCCAGTGTGATTGGAACGGATAAAACAAGTGGTGAAAGTCCAAGCTCTAGAGCAAGCGCTCCAAGAATAGGCAAAAATGTCGCTGTTGTTGCGAGATTACTGGTCATCTCCGTAAGAAATATCACAAGGGCAGTTGCGCAAAATACCACAAAACCAATGCCCAGAACTGATAGTGGNGATAAGCCCTCTGCAAGCCACGATGCCAAACCACTACTCGATATAGCCGAGGCTAAACTCAAGCCACCGCCAAACAGTATGAGAACTCCCCAAGGTAATTGCTTCAAATCATCCCAACATAGCAGCTTACTTTGCTCATTAGATCCACTCGGAGTTGCAAAAAGCAGCAGGGCTCCGGTTAATGCAATCGAGGCATCGGACAGACCTGCAATTCCAAAGGTGTTTGCCAAAGGCCGCCGAATAATCCAAAACAAAATAACTAATCCAAAAATTAACGCCACTCTTTTTTCAGAAGATGAAGCTCGTCCCAGTGCAACATACTCATGGTTCAGATGTGTTCTAACTTTGTTAGATTCTCTGACTTTTGAGGGATATACAATAATGGTAAGAACTGCCCAAGATATAAAAAGCATTATCATTGAGAGAGGGACTCCAAGAATTAACCAATCAAGAAAACTTATTGAGATTTGAAAGGTTTCTTCCATGTAAGCGGCGAATAACGCATTGGGCGGAGTGCCAATCAGTGTTGACATACCTCCTATCGTAGCAGCAAAGGCAAGCCCAAGAAGCATAGAGACTTGAAAGTTTATTCGACTAACATCATCAAGATCATTCATTTGCAATAAGATTACAGAAATTACCGACAACGCAATTGGAAGGAGCATCATTGTGGTGGAGGTGTTAGTCATCCACATTGACAATATTGCCGCTATCATCATAAATCCCCCAATAAGCTTTTTCCCATTAGTTCCAGTTTTCGAGAGGAGGAAAAACGCAATTCGCTTATGCAAACCCCATCTTTGAACAGCAATCGCTAAAATAAATGCTCCAAGGAATAAATAAATCGTTGGATTTGAGTAAGGCGCGGCAGCCTGCTTTATCGAGGAGATCTGAAATAGATCGAAAGTTACTAACGGGAGCAGCGCAGTCACGGCAACTGGCAGTGCTTCTGTTGCCCACCAAATAGCCATTAGCAACCCAACAGAGGCAACTTTCCATGCGACGATCGGCATCAGACTCTGACTGCCCGCATTACTTATCATTATTATAAAAATAATCGGTCCTAGGATAAGACCAATGTTTTGATACGTCTTTCGATCAACCCTTCTATCTTTCTCCAACTCGGAAGTGGTCATTTATCGTTTTCCTCAAACTTCTGTGGTTTTGAATCAATAATTATCTTCTATTTCTCCCTAAAGTTTCTCAGAGAGATCATGGGNACCCAAATCATTGCTAATCACGTTTAAACTTCTTAAAAAATTTTCAACCCTTTTTGTTGTATCAAAAAGATTTCTACGTGAGTTAAAAAAACCATGCTTTTGATCTCTATACATCACAATGTCGCATCTGATTTTTTTCTCCCGCAACTGTGCACAAAATAATTTTGCAAGACTTTCAGACGTCAGCCAATCATCCGTTCCTAAGAGAATTAGGGTAGGGGGATAATTTTTATCTAACCCTGAAAAAATTGATTCTGACTTCCATTCATTAAAATTCTTATATGATTTCAGATTCACCCCAAAACCAGGATTATAAAGGACTGCGGCGGCTGGTTTTATTGATTCGATTGAAGGCTCACTCTCGTATACCTGATTGCCATCGCGGTCTGAGTTTGCAATCGTTTTCATTGAAATAGGAGCGACTGCGGCCATAAAGCCACCAGCCGATCCTCCTCCGACTGAAATCTTATCTCTATCGATACCAAGCAATTCTGCATTATCACTTATCCATGCTAGTGCAGATTTCCCGTCCATGACGCTATGTGCACGCTCAGTTCCATGAGTGTTTTTGATACGATATTGAACAGAGATAACTACTATCCCAAATTGCGATAAGTATTTTGCCTGCGGATAAAATTGTCCAGGGTCTCCAGATTTGAAACCTCCTCCATGAAAAAGAACTAGCGCGGGGGCATCAGAAATTTTCTTCGCAGATTTTGGATTAAAGATATGTAATATTAACTCTCCATGAGGTGTTTTTTTATACACCAACTTTTTCACTCCAATGTGACTATTCTCTTTCAAGTCAGGCCCTGCTATGAGGTTTTGATCATCGATATATAAAACAGTTGTGTTTCCATGAGATCCTAAAGAGATAATCATTGATGCAAAAAAAACCTGACAAATAATGCTTTGAAATAAGAATTTTAGAACTACTGAAAACTTCATGATCATGAATTAGTTGCCTAGAATTTTTGCGGTACCCCAGTAGTTGTATCCAATAAATTTTGGTGTACTTGGAATATACATTTCANTAATACTTTCAAATNAAAACCCACTCTTTAAAACAAGCTCTGGTATGTTTCTGTTAAGATTGCATCCCCCCAAACATTTTTTCCAAATGGGATTTAATTTGTTTTGCCATTTTTGCACATTTTTGTCAGGTGCCAAACCATGCTCACAAAACAATAGTTTGCCCTGCTCTGTTTAACACGCGTTTTATTTCAGCAAGAGTCCTTTGGACATTTGGTATCGTGCACATTGTATAAGTTATTAAGACTGTATCAATTGAGTTGTTGGGTATGGGAAGCTCCTCNCCATCACCCTGAAGAAGATCAATTGAGATGTTACTTTTTTTTGCAATTTTATATGCTTGATCCCAGTTATCTTGTTGTAAATCTAAACCAATCAATTTCTTAACATTACTATTTGAATAATATGGAATATTCACTCCAGAACCCACGCCTATCTCGAGAATTACGCCCGAGGCTGAAGGCACAATTTTTTGTCGTTGAATTAATATCGGTTTAGTTCCACATGCGCAATTTATTATCTTGGGTAAAACATATTTCTCATAGAATTTCTTCATCTCAATCATAAGTTTCTGGTGTTTAATGTACGTCTATCGCGTAAGGCAATAATATTTCCAAAGGTACAGTGTCAAGAGCACGAATATTTGTTTTTTTTAAAAAAACTTTAGGTGCTCTCCTGTGACTGTGAGCTTCAAGCCAACGATTTGCGCACAAACACCACGACTGACCATCAACTAAGCCAGGAAATTCAAACTCTGGGACAGGAGTAGATAGATCATTGCCTCTTGATTTTGAAAATTCTAAAAATTCATTTGTAACAAGGGCACAAACGGTATGAGATCCACGATCATATGCACTTGTGTTACAAAACCCATCCCTAAAAAACCCCGTGACAGGATCAAGGCAGCATGATTCTAACTTCTCACCAAACACATTTTTCTGATTCATTACGGAAGTTTAACACCTGATAATATGAGGTGGTCAAATTAAGCAATATTTGGTGCAGGACAATACTTACTTAGAAAAACATCATGACTAGGCAATTGACCAACAGAGTGATCTACCATTGCCTTCAAATTGGCTAAAAAGGATTCTAATTCTTTGTTACTCATCATATTTACTATCGGGTGATATTGCTCGGGTGTTAATCCTTGTCCAAGCATTACTTGAGTCCAGCTGTTTTCAGCAAAAACATCGCCTTCTCCATGAAAAACACGTCCAGCCTCTAAAAACAAATCTAATTTATGCTGAAGTGTTGCCGGGATATCCATTGTTCTGCAATACCGCCAAAATGCTGAATCATCCCTTTCAGTCACATGATAATGCATAATTATAAAGTCACGAATGTACTCATATTCGTCACTCATCTGTTTGTTAAACTCATCTCTGTCTGAATCTGTGAAACCATTTGAGGGAAACATTTGCATTAGTCTTATAATCGCCCTCTGAATCAGATGTATGCTCGTCGATTCTAGTGGCTCTAAAAATCCAGCCGACAAGCCAATTGCAACACAATTCTTGGACCAATGTTTTACACGCTGTCCAGTCTTAAATTTAATGAAGTTTGGCTTTGAAATGATTTCACCATCAACATTTGCCGTTAATAAATCAAGAGCCTCTTTATCTTCCATATATTTACTACTGTATACTAGACCGTTTCCGACTCGACTTTGGAGAGGAATTCTCCACTGCCATCCTGACTGATGTGCAATNGAACGCGTATACGGTACGGGTGCTCCGGTACTTTGTGTTTGCAAAGCGACTGCCCGATCACATGGTAGCCAATTCGACCAATCGGTGTAAGGCGTTTCAAGGGCTTTGTCAATAAGCAGACCCGCAAAACCAGAGCAATCTACAAATAAATCTCCTCCTATAATCTCTCCTGATTCTAAGGCTACATTAGAAATATTCTCATCATCCGTTTTACTGACTTGTACTATTTTGCCTTCCTTTCTAATTACACCGTTTTGCTCAGCAATCTTTCTNAGAAATTTGGCATATAGTCCAGCATTAAGATGATATGCATAATTGAGCGGATTTTGCTTTAAGAAGCCAAACTTTTCAGATTTAGCCGCAGTTAATTCTGGAGAATAACAACCGTAATCCTCACTGAATCCATTTTCTTTGCCTTTCAGCCAGAAATGATGAAATCCCGCTGCCCAACAAGACTTTCCAGTATGTCCAAACGCATGAATATAACTTTNCCCTAGCGTGTGCCAATTCTCGAATGAAATCCCCAGCTTTATAGTCCCTTGGACTGCTGATAGAAATTCAGATTCATCAATTTTTAATAATTGATGTAGTGCAAAAAAAGTTGGAATTGTTGCCTCGCCAACTCCCACTGTTCCGATTTGATCAGATTCAATNAAAGTGACACTTAAACCTTTACCAATCAATGCAGAAATGGATGCAGCAGTCATCCAACCGGCTGTACCTCCACCCACTATCACAATTTGATTTATACTTTTTTTATTCGCTTTCATTTAGTACCAAATTTTTACTGAAATTTGTCAGACAATACATTCTTTATTTTACTNGCAATAACTTCATTCATTGGATTCAATGCACCACGAGCATTTTTAGGAATATGGGATATATTCTCATCTCTCTGATTGAAGACATAATAATCAAATAAGTTACTCCAAATCTCTCTCTGATCATTAGGTAAATCTCTCAATCCTAAAATAGCATGCTGCAAAACATTGAGGGGTGAACCCATGTAATTAGGAGTTGTTCGCCACCAGTAATTTACTAGAACATTTAAATTGTCTTTCGCTTCAACATGATGCCACCACATGCTTGGCACAAGTACTGCATCACCTATCTCAAGATCTGCAAATAATGCTGCGTCCTCGGCATTTTTGTACTTCGGAAACTTTGCATAATCTGGATTTAAAATATCAACCAGACTTATAGGTTGACCCGCTGGCGAGAAATCTATTGGTCCAACGTAAAGATTCTCCAACTGCTCTGGAGGGAAGAAAGTAAAGCGCCTTCTCCCTGCAACTGAACAGGCAATATTTGTAGGAAAGTCATAATGTGGTGCCACTCTACTTTGATTACCAATCCATAGTGATGCGAGGGGTTCTTGATTTTGGACGAAAATNTCATTTCTGTCTCTAAAACCTGGCAACCAATTATCGATGTTCGTACTACCAACATAAATCATCGGAGGATTAGCCATCTCTGAGCACTCTACTAGCCTTTGGAATACCTCTTCTAGACTTACNCTCCTATAATCAAAATTAAAACCGGATAAATCTTCGTTGTAGAAAATTCTACCTCCAATTTCAGGGGATCCAGTCATCGCTGTGAGTGGCTTTTTTGCATCAAACTCTCGAAGATATGAGATAATATCTGAATCTGACTTTTTCGCAGCCTCGACCAGCGGCCAATGACCAACCAAATTTTTTAGTAAGACGGGTTCTTTAGAGGACAAAATTTCATCCGGTATCCCATTTGGGTCAATATTTGAAACTTCACAAATCTGCCTCATTAGATTAACCAGCCCGCTCATCTTTTTTATTTACGAGAACTCTCATTCTAGAATGTGAAGCGACAGCCATATAGATTGGCAAAAGATAGCCTTNGCTNTGNAAGCTTGATAGCTGATCACNAGAGAGAGCGCTCAGGGACGTTTCTTTAATTGTGTAAAAACCCGAGAGCTCATGTTTGGAGCCATCAGTAAGCGTAACCTCTAGTGTGAAAGACTCCAATAGGTCTAGTTGAATGAGTTTGTTTATAAACTTGCTATTGTCCTCATAACCTAAATGTATAGATTCTAAAATCTTCATTATTTGGTGAGTGAACTCACTCGGATTACCATCTTCAGTAAATAGGCGCTCTCCCTCACTTTTGTTCACTCTAGGATTTCCAATATCAATTGAAATCACAGGTTTCGGATCTTTTGTATTTCCATTAGTTGATTTCATTCCGATTAGAAAGGGATGTCTACGAACCATCAGTGGTATGTACGACGCATCCCAATGGTCGTTCTCAAGAAACAAATTCTGATTAGGCTCTAAACCAAATAGAGCTACAGGATGAAAGACTCCGGTGTCGGGGTCTTTTCTGAAGCAAATAGGATAACAAGATTGGATATCTCTGAACTCATGGGGAAAGGTCATTACATACATAATNTCATCACCCAGNTCTCTNGATCGCGTCGTGTTNATTCGGAGTTCNCTATGATCTTTGTGGTTTAGTAAAACATACTGACTCATAGTCTTNNTTTCCTGAGAGGAAAGTTATTGTTATATTTTTTGTAACCCATGTTGGTGCACTTTTTCAATAAAATCTCGATTAGACGGCATTGAATTTATGAGCAGGTTTGTATATTTTAAATTTTCATCAAATAATTCTTGCGCAACTTTACTTGTTTGNACTTCTGATTGTTTGGTCGATAAACCAATATTTGTTTTAAACCCCATCCCGTAGAGAATATACTGATAACTTGCTGATGGAAACATTTCATCAACATGCATTGTATCTTTGTGATAAGGCCCTTGCCATCTCCATAACTCAACCTTTTCTGAGAGACTCTCTGGAATACTATTCTTATTCGCGTTATCCCGCCAATAGTCTGAATCCTCTCTTTTTGTTAAAACATAATGCAACTTTAGATGAAATCAATAATNGTATCCCAACGATATAAAAACTTCTCATTAAATCGTTTAGATACAATATCCATAACTTTTCTGTTTTGAGGAAGTTGCTCTGCAATCATACTGGCAGAGAGTTCGACTAAAACGAGGGCCGATGCTTCCAAGGGTTCTATAAACCCCGCAGCCATACCGATTGCAACACAATTATGATGCCAAAATTTTTGTCGATGTCCGGGNGANAAACTTATCCGTCGCATTTTTACCTTTTTAGCAATCTTAGATCCTACAAGTTTCTCAATATGCTTAAATAACGTAACTTCAGCATTGTCTGCATCAGTGTATCGACTCGAGTAAACATGCCCAATACCTCGCCTCGATGGCAGTCCAATATCCCATATCCATCCATGCTTCTGTGCAGTTGAAATCGTGCTAGATGCTATTGAATCACCCGCACTTAAGTAAGGAACTTGCGATGCTATTGCACTGTCATTAAATAGGATATCTCGGATCGATTTAAATGGAATCCCATAGTGCTCTCCTAAGAGCAAACATCTTGATCCACTGCAGTCNATAAATAAATCACCGGTAAGACTTTCTCCNGTATCAAGCCTNAAAGATNGTATNTCCCCATTTTCANNCGAGTTTACTTGTATAACTTCAGCTTTTTTATGGACAACACCAAGCTCAAGAGTGCAGTGTAACCTCAATTTNTCGGCGAATTTGCCTGCATCGAGGTGATATCCATAATTAACATTAAATGAATATTCTGGCGTCGATATTTTTTTTGGTGCTTGATTTTTCAACATTAACTTTGATTGCGGACAAACTGCTTCAGCAAAGGGCAAATCTGAGAATTTGTTCTGCCAGTCACGCGACAAATTATGTTGCGAATATGCATGTGGCACAGTGAAGGGATGAGTGTATATATCTTTACCATCTGTCCAACCCGAAAACAACGTGCCTTGCTTCAGACTGACGTCACAATCTCGAATAAAGTCTGTTTCTGATAGCCCTATTCGCTTTAATGTTGATCTCATTGAAGGCCACGTGCCCTCTCCCACACCAATCGTATTAATGTTAGGTGCCTCAACTAAAGTTACCTTTACTCGTGACGAGCTTTGCTCAGTTTTAAGNTGTTCAGCCGCTATGATTCCAGCAGTCAGCCACCCAGCCGAGCCACCGCCAACGATTACTAAATCTGTTATTTGTGGATCATTCATTCAAATTATTATGTGTTTTTGTAGTAAAAAAATATCATAAATTTTACGTATATAATAAAAAAGCCGCTTAAAAAAAGCGGCTTTTTTCATTTAAGCAAAACNGTTTAAAATAGTTTATATCGCAGCGCAACGTCGTACCTAGCACCACCTTGAACAGCCTGAAGTACTTGATCTTCTGTTAAACCATAAACATGGACTGTTTCATCAGTAATGTTCAATCCTGACGCGTATATGGTCATTCGATCATTCACTTCGTAGGTTACTCCAAGATCCCATTGACCATAAGCTTTAACATTTGTCGGGTTAGTATACGTTCCTTGTCCCTGCCCAACTCCTGCTAGGAAATCATCACGCCAGTTGTATGCCAATCTTACGGATAATCCCTCTTTCTCATAAATGCCGATTAGATTAGCCGAATCGCTAAGCCCATTGAGAACAAATTGACCCTCTAAAGAGTTCATGTTGTCATACGACAAGTCTGAATCAGCAAACGTAGCATTGGCAATAAACCCGTATCCGGAATCACCAAAGAAATGTTGAAGGTTAACTTCTATACCATCAACATGTGCCTCTCTCTCATTCACCGGTCGAGTCAATGTCCAGACTAAATCTGGGTCTCCGGGAGCTCCCGAGATTGTATCACCATCAACATAGGGACTATCTTGATAATTATCTAGGATGTACTGGCCCACCGTTGTATAGTCCTGAGGATCCAAACCGCCCTCAGATATCGCCTGATTCCAAAGAGCGCCACCTATAATATTAGGTATATTGAAAAGTGTGTCTTCTTCTATACCAGAGCCGATAAACTTATCAACGTCTTTGTCAAAAATTCCAAGCGAGAGATAGCTTTCCTCTCCATAATACCATTCAACTGATATATCGATGTTTTTTGCATGAATGGGCTCCAAACCTGGATTTCCAGCGGAGGCATTGGCATTAACACCAGGATAATATTGCGTACTACTCGCCGTTAATCCTCCTTTAATGTCTTCATAACTTGGGCGAGTAATGGTCTCGCTATACGAGGCTCTCAAAATTAAATCATCACTCAATTCAAAATCAACATCTAAGCTTGGCAACACAAAATCGTAATTACCATAAAAATCCTCGAACGATTGAACTTGCTGACCGTTTTCTATTGCCTCTGTAATATAGAGCTCATTTCCAGCTTTAGACCATCTTGATCCTTCGTACTTAATACTCAGAGCTGCAGAGGTAATATCCGTCTCCTCATATCTGACACCAAGATGCAAATTCATTGGCATACCACTCAGCTCCGTACTCAAGTTATATCTGAAAAATGCAGACATTGATTCCTCGAGGGTCCTAATATCATTAGGCCAAACGGTAGAAGCACAATAGCCAGTTCCACAATCACCGACTGCTTCATAATCAGCACCACTCGCCTCGTATGAGGCTTCGCCAGCTGCAATCAGATCAGCGAGCGAGGCAGTGAAATATTCAGTTTGAAGATCAGGATGGTTACTTCCTGACAATTGATCAAATTGACCTGCAATACTTGATCTAACGACAATATCAGCAAGATCACCGGGGTTTGTGCTACCGCCCCAATTATTTAACTGTATGAAATTAGACACAGATCGGTTATCCACATCCGACATTTGAACACCAAAATCTATACTCGCATTATCAGCAAAATCCCATGTTCCGCTCATAGTTGCCTGTTCAATGTTCATCTCCGAGGCATCATTCCTGAATACACTTCCAGTAATGATCATGTCATTCGCATACAAAGGACGATTTTCTTCTCCACCAGAATTCAAATTTAGTACCATTATTGGCATTTCAGATCCCGTAATAATCGTCTGACCCACCTTATTAAAAGAAGCCATCGTTATAAGCGAAGAAGTTCCATTCGGGCTGTTTGCTCCAGTCTCAGCAGAGGAGTCATGGTAATCAAAATTTAGTGCCAACTCATCATTCACCTGTATATCAAAGTTTAGGCCGAGAGATTTATTAATGTTTTTTCTTCCGTCCTCACCGGTACCCATTGCAAAGTCGGCATTGTCTACGACTTCGCTGTAGTAAATAGGACTAGAAATTGGGCCATCTGACCACTCACTGGATTGCGAGACTGCAGCAGTGTTAGAGAACCAAGCGGACAGATCACTGTATGATCTCTCTAAATCGAATTCTGATCTAATGTAATCCAGAGTAATAGAGGTATTATCGGAAGGAGCCATTTGAAGAACTAACTGACCATTTGTTCTCTTACTTCGATATTCAGCAATATTATAAGCCATTGACTGTGGCAGTGAATAATTTGATCCTGCTGTTGTAGGTCTATTGATTTGATTTTCATCATCGGCTAGCTTTGCATCTCTAGATCCATTTGGCATGATATCGTCGCCTGGGCGAGTGTACCATCCATTAACAATTGCTCCATTCACGCCATTATTTCTCTGCTGATGACTTGCAATTACTGCAATACCTATCGTGTCATCAGCAAAAGTATCTACGTATATTCCGGAGGCCTCCGGTGTCACAACATCTCCTACTCGTGTAGAAGTATCATTGACACTCTTCACAGCAAAGCTCATTGTAGGGTCAGCTTCAAGGGGCTTTGGTGTAGAAATATTTATAGTTGAACCAATTCCACCACTCGGAACATCAGCTCTTCCAGTTTTGTAAACTTGAACACCTGCGATTCCCTCAGAGGCGAGGTCACCAAAGTCAAACGATCTACTAGCACCATTGTGTGTCGGCATTTGCCTGCCATTCAATGTCACAAGGTTGTATTCTGGCCCAAAACCTCTAACGGTAACTTGGCTTCCCTCACCACGCTGCCGAGAGATAGAAACACCAGTTATCCTTTGGAGCGATTCGGCTAAGTTTGCATCTGGAAACTTTCCGATATCCTCCGCGGAAATCGCATCTACAACTCCCATGGAATCACGTTTAATATCCATCGAGCGCTTCAAACTACCTTTGATACCACCTGTAACGATAATTTCCTCAATCTCCGCATTCGACTGTGCTACTGCTGGCTGATAGGCTCCAACCATTGCTAGTGCAACACTTGACGAAAGTAGACGCTTTTTAAAAACCATTTTTTGACCCCTGCTTATTAATCACGATTAATTTTACTTATTATTCTTACTTCTGTCGCTTTAGTATGTTAACCACTTTGAATCTGGGTAACAACTGCCAACAAACTTTCCCATTACCTAGGTTAATCCAACCTAACAACCCAAACCTTCTGTTTGAGATTAAATGCATCAAAAATGAGATAAAATGGAGCCGAAACTCAAATAGAAAAACGCTATCCCATCCATAGATTAGTTTTAAAAAAAATATCATGTTGGCACGCACAGTCTACTCTCGATTGTTTATGATCTGTCAAACTCGAAACATGTTAAACTTGCGTATATTAACGACTTATATCTGCGCATAGGATTTTTCAATCAGTGGCTAGCATTATTACAGAGACAGTGAAGAGCGTTCATCACTGGAATGAAACATTATTCAGTTTCAAAACATCCAGAGAGACAAGCTTCCGATTCAAGAATGGTCATTTTGTTATGATCGGCCTGGAGGTTAATGGCAAGCCCCTGATGAGAGCCTATTCTATTGTAAGTGCCAACTATGAGGATGAACTTGAATTCTTAAGTATCAAGGTTCCTGATGGCCCATTAACCTCAAGACTACAGCATCTGAGAGAAGGCGATAAGATTTTAATTGGCAAAAAGCCGACTGGAACACTTATCACAGATCATATGATTCCTGGGAAGCACCTGTACCTAATTGCAACAGGAACTGGGCTTGCTCCTTTTATGAGCATTATTAAAGATCCAGAAGTTTATGAGCAATTTGANAAAATNATTCTGGCACATGGTGTGAGATATATTAGCGAATTAGCATACAACGAATATATTAAAAATACGTTGCCTAATCACGAGTATTTGGGTGATATCGTAAAGAATAAATTGATTTATTATCCACTCGTCACACGAGAGCCATACCAAAATAATGGCAGGATTACAGAAATGATGACATGCGGTAAGCTATTTCTAGATCTTAAACTACCATTACCCAATAAAACAGACGATCGGTTTATGCTTTGTGGAAGTCCAAGTATGCTCAAGGACATGTGCAAAATTTTAGAAGATAGAGGNTTCTCCGAGGCTCGCAATATTGAGCCTGGAGAATATGTCATCGAGCGTGCATTCGTAGAACGATAATCGCTTAATGATTAAATAACTTGGAACTTACCTCTCATGCTATACGAGTGACCAGGAAAAGAACAAAAAAATGTGTAATCATCACCAGCTGTCAAGGAGGCTGTGGACACTACGAGAGTAGTCGACTCTCCACCCCCAATAACATCTGACACTGCTATTACCCTCGAATCCCCAGGCGGAACATATTTTGCCACTAACCCTGCACGCATTCCTTCCATCGCTACCGCTTGAACATCTGCGGTCTTGGTTAAGACCCAATTATGACCCATTATTTTAGCAGGGAGCTTTCCTGTGTGCTTCATATTAATCGATATCGTTTCACAACTTTTTTCAGCTGTCATAGAGGAAGTGCTGAACTTTAGATAGTCACCAACCTCAACATCAAACGAGCATGCTGCTGAAGTCACAGAAGATAGAAAAATTGAAATAACAAACAGTGTTGAATAGGTAAAAAAACGCATTTTAAATCCTTAATATTAGTTTCGTCTTTTTACGCGGATGTAGCCTGATTAGACTTTTTTAAAAAAGAGCCTGCTTTTGATGCTCGGAAAGCAAAATAGCATTTTCGCTTCCACATCTTTTTTTTCGTAAGACACAAAGCAGAGCGAGGATTCTAAGTTTTTATTATCCCCCGAAACAGTGATTTTCTCACCCTCTATAGAGGTAACACGTTTGACCATATCGACGGATCCATGAGCTTTGACAATAACCACATCACCAACACCGATTTTCTTTGTTTTTAAACCAACAAAAGTCTGTCCCGACTTTAATGTCGGGAACATACTATTTCCAGATACTCGATATAAATTTATCAACTAGGATTTGGGACGAACCACATCCATAGCGGGTGGATAAGGAGCAGTGACTACTTCTGTAGCAATTCCTTTGGTTTCCCAAAACATTTCAGCNAATTTATTGACGCTCTCCAATAACNTCTCTCCNTTCTCTCGAGAGATTTCCTGCTTGCACTTGGATGCTTGCTGCATGATCGTATGCACCAAATCATGAACATCGGGATGAGCCTCAATTTGTGGAGCTTTAAAATAATCTCCCCAAATAGTCACGACATCATGCTTTACACTTGCCGCATGAGTTTCCTTTTGTTCGACTAATCTTGAGAGCTGTGCTGCATCAGCAGGGGATTTCAATGGATCTCCGAGTTCAGCAATTAAGTCAAGTAAACGAATCACACTTAGGGTGGCTATCTGCGCGGTTGCTGGATCATAAATTTTGCATGGAATATCACAGTGCGCTTGAACTTCTTTTATATTAAACATACCTTTATCCTATAAATTCTTTGTACAACTATTTTATTTTTTTATCGTCATTAGTTTTTATTCGCTGACTGATGAAACTAGAAGATTGATTCCCTGTCCCAATCAAATGTCTTAAAAGGAACATTAGAGAGAACAAGAAAATTCCCATAAAAATACCATGGTCAGCAACCAATAGTTGGTGCCCTCCTTCGTGCGCCACACTAAGTGGAGAGAGGGTTACCATAAATAAAAATAAAGAAAGTTTTTTCACAGCATTAATCCTTTTATTGGTTGTATATTAATTGATACGCTTCACAAAACACATTCAGATTGTAAAAGCATCTATCTAACATCTTAACGTAAAGCAAATTTTAAACAATCTTTTGATACCTAACCAACAGTAATAATGGGACTAGCAAGATTCATAATTAAAATAAGTATAGTTGAAAGAACACTCAAACCATGCAGCCGAGAAAATGCTTTTTTATCATTCTTATCTTTTGCCCTGTTGGTAGCTGGAATCAGCAGATATGCACTGACACTTAGTAGCATACTTGAAATCGCGATGAAAAAAGTAAGATTAATACCATTTAGGATCGATAAAATTGCTCCGATCAATCCTAGAACAGATAAGACAATGAAGAATTTTGGAAAGAGACTTCTTAAAAAAGGACCAGCATGCAACTCACCAAGCGATTTAAAAACAGATGGCGCAACTACNAANGTTTGCAACAAAATAATACCGCATATAACACCATTAATTAGAAAGATTATGCTCAGTATCAAAATTGAGACTCCATAAGTTTTAATTGTTATTTTTTACAAGCATGTTTGGAAGAGTTTGATATCCCATATTGAATAAAGTAAACGCGTANCTATCTGCATATTGACTAATTATCTTAGATACAGGAGTACCTGCACCATGGCCAGCACTTCTCTCTATNCNTATTAAAGTNGGATACTCACTCTCATTTTTATCTTGTAGATGAGCCGCAAATTTGTATGAATGAGCTGGCACAACACGATCATCATGATCACCGGTTGTCACTAAAACCGCTGGATAAGAATCTTTTCCTACATTATGAACGGGAGAGTACCCCAAGAGGTATTCGAACATTTCCTGGCTTTGATCGCTGGTCCCATAATCAAATGCCCAACCCGCTCCAGCTGTGAAAAGGTGATATCTGAGCATGTCTAGAACGCCCACCGCGGGCAATGCTACCCGAAACAAATCTTTTCTCTGTGTAATCAAGGCTCCAACCAATAGGCCGCCGTTAGAGCCTCCTCTAATCGCAAGCTTACTTGGCTTTGTATAACCCTCTTCGATCAGATACTCTCCCGCAGCGATAAAATCATCAAAGACATTTTGCTTATTCTGCTGAGTTCCTGCTATATGCCAATTCTTGCCATACTCTCCCCCACCTCGAATGTTTGGTACTGCATATATACCGCCCTGTTCCATCCAAAATGCGTTGGTGATGCTGAAACTTGGAGTGAGGCTAATATCAAAACCACCATAACCATACAATAGGGTTGGATTATCACCATCCATTACAATCCCTTTTTTATGAGTGATAATCATGGGAACCCTTATCGTGCCATCTTTTGATTTGTAAAAAATCTGCTTTGAAACATAATTCGAGGGGTCGAACTCGATTAAGGACTGACTATGCAGTTCTGACTGACCCGTACTTACATCAAGTTTATAAATACGAGTGGGAGTCGAATAGTTGGAAAACGTGTAGAAGAGAATTTGGTCATCTTTCTTCCCATTTATGGAACTTACGCTGCCCAATCCTGGTAAGTCCAGTATCCTTAAAAATTTGCCCTGATANTTAAACTGAGAAACAGTTGATANGGCGTGNTCCATNTACTCAACAAAAATGTAATTTCCACCTAACGAAACGGTCATTGGCGAATCTTTTTCAGAGATAAAATCAATCCAGTAATCAGGTGTTGGATTCTTAACGGGAGCACTAACAATTTTTGTATTTGGAGCATTTCTATCCGTGACTATCAGAAAATTTTCATCATGGTGATCAATGACATAGGCATCTGAACTTGAATCGNCTAATATCGTTTCAATNTGTGCATCCATTGTCTCTAGATCTTTAAAGAAAAGATAATTTCCTGTGGTTGAATTCGTTGCAGAGATAATTAAATATTTTTCATCCTCAGTTACATTCCCAGAGACATANCGAAACTTCTGAAGATCTTNCCCTCCAAACACAAGACTGTCATTTTTTTGTAACTCACCCAGCTTATGAAAATATAGTTTATGTGTATCAGTGATCTCCGATAGTTCACTACCTTCCGGCTTATCATAACTTGAGTAAAAAAAGACCATTNTTGCCCAACCATGATATTCCTGAAAATTTGACGTCTTTCAATGGCGCTTCAANTTGCTCTTTCGTTTCTGCATTAATTACGAATATTTCTCTCCAATCTGATCCTGATCGCGATATGGAATAGGCCGCTAAAGAACCATCTTCAGAAAAACTGATGGAACTTAAAGCAATAGTGCCATCCTCACTAAAAGTATTCGGATCAATGAAAACCTCTGCTTGATTTATGTCTTCACTATAGCGATAAAGTACGTATTGATTCTGTAGTCCATCGTTTCTATAAAAATAGGTATAGTTACCCTCTTTGAAGGGTGCTCCAACTTTTTCATAATCCCACAAGACTGATATCCGATCGAAAATAGCATCTCTATAGGGAATCTGCTCTATGTAATCTTCAGTCAGCTTATTCTGAGATTCAATCCAATGATCTGTTCTATCCGATTGATCATCTTCTAACCATCGATAAGGATCCGTAACGCTAGTATCGAAATATGTTTCCGTAACAGGAATTTTTGGTGTAGGCGGATACTCTGCAATTATTTTCCCCATACTCAGTTCACGGTCCATATTTTTATCCATATTTTCACATCCCTGAAGATAAAAAAAGATTACTATTACGACAAAATTCCTAAAATCAAACATATCGAAGATGTCCTTTAGCGTTTAAAACCATACATAATTAATAAGACTAAATGCCGAGATTATCTGTTCTTATCATGGGTCACGAGGCCTGAAATCATCTTCCAGATTCGCGACTATCCAAGTAAATGCTGCATATGCGGCGACATTTTGCGCAATGTCAGACGGATCTACCTTATCTAGCGTGTCATCGGCAGTGTGATGATAATCAAAATAATCCCATCCGTTTTGTTTTAGAGTTACAGCAGGAACTCCCTGTTCCCTCATTGGCCCGATATCAGGCCCACCTGATGCATTATTGTGCCCACGCCCTATACCCAAAGGTTCGAGAATTTTATGAATTGCATCAGCGAGATAAAGTTTTTCTGGCGCAAAATTAGTCTCAAATCTCCAGATCTTGCCCGCTCCAAAATCTGATTCAGCACCCACCATATGATTTATTAAAGTATCCTTGTGTTTTGCCACGTATGCACGTGCCCCAACTAACCCAACTTCTTCAGAACCAAACATCACGACTCTTATTGT